>Ga0163146_10002201_pt1 | contig 26830 bp, 28 predicted proteins | sample OliLakLV19MP7G1_FD_148648 | JGI IMG/M metagenome (GOLD analysis project Ga0163146, IMG submission 148648) | Freshwater microbial mat bacterial communities from Lake Vanda, McMurdo Dry Valleys, Antarctica - Oligotrophic Lake LV.19.MP7.G1 | ecosystem: Environmental > Aquatic > Freshwater > Lake >...
TTTTTTTTCAATAATAAAGGAACAAATGGAGTCATATTTTAATTGGGTAAACAGGTAAAAAATGAGTAAAATTACTCATTGACAATAGTGTTTTTAGCTTAACTTGTGAGTAATGTGCCTTGCCTGTCAGACTCATAAAACGCTTTGATGATGATATCGCGTTCTACTAAAGTAAAAGCACGCCTATCATCTTCTTGTGTGTTTTCATCCCCTGTTTCATGCCATTCTACTGTTTCACCGTTAACTACTTTGTCAGCATACTTTTGCTGTGTTGTAACAGCGGGTACACTAAACTTATCTAAAACAAAAGGATTAACGGTAGTGGGATTAACTAACAATCCTTTAGTCTTAGCGTATTCAAAGGCTTCTGACAAAGCACTTGAAAGTTTATTTTTTTCGCTAACAGATATCGCAACAATCGCTTCAACGATAGCAGAATCTCTATCTAAAGGTATATTTCCTAACTGAATTTTCGTGGTAGTAAATGCTCTACTACGATTATCCCAAATTAGCCCTTTGACTGCGTTAGTGTATTTTCGATATCTTTGTTTAAACGTAGTTTCTTCTACTACAGTTTTTTTCCAAACTAGATACTCTTCCCACATTGTACCGACTGTTATCTCGGTTTCTGCCTTTGGTATAGGTGCTGCTAGTTTCAGTGCTGCTGCACTGTACTTGACTGCTAAGCCGTACTTAACAAAAGTTGGATCGAATAGTATCTGCCAGTTTTCAGAGTCTGACAAGTCACGTTCTATCCTGAGTGCTGCTGATTGAGCTAGTTTCCAATTCTCAGGTGACTCCCTTAAACCTAGTCCCATTGTGCGCTGCTTGTTGGGTGCTTTACCGTCCAAGATTTCAAACAACGGATTGTACTTGCTGCTGAATCGGAAAGCTAAAACACCCTTCTCAGCATAGACAGAGACTAGGGGCTTAGGTGCTGTGTTTCTTGCTTGCATATTCTGTTTTCAATGTTCAGTAAGGGTTACAGCGTTCTAGGAAAGTTCTAGACTTTTAACTAGATTACCTAAAGCTGTATATCTGTTTTATCCCCCCCTAATATGGGGGGATAAACATAAAATCAGTATATCATAGTTTTAACAAATCCTTTTGCAGATTGGTATAACTCACTCCGGGATACCACAGGCAAAAACAAGATTCGGTTAAGGCTTAAGCGAGTCATGACTGGTAATCTAGGAGATTGTAAGTCCGTCGGAGAAGGAGTTTTTGAACTCAAAATTGACTTTGGCCCTGGATATCGGCTTTACTTTGGACAAGTCGGGCTGACAATTGTACTTCTGTTAATAGGTGGAGATAAGAGCACTCAAGAGCGAGATATTGGCAAAGCTATTCAATATTGGAGAGACTATGAAAGACGTGAAAGCACCAACGAGTAGGAGTTACCAAGAATTTCTGATCGAATCTCTGAGAAATACCCAAGAAGCAGCAGGTTATATCGAGGTGACATTGACTGAAGCCAGCGATGAACCTAAATTACTCCAAATGGTACTCAAAGATGTTGTAGATTCTCGGCTAAAGTTCAACAATTTATCAGAGTCAGCTCAACTTCAATGGGAGAAGCTCGATAAGATGTTGACAGAAAGTGCAGGTTCGGAAATCTATAGTTTGGTAGCACTGCTCGAAGCGTTAGGATTTAAACTAGAAATTACTGTCGCAGATATGGATTTGTCTGCTGAATGTACTGTCGATCGCCCTACGATAGAAATTGCCGAGCAAGTGCGATAAAATTATGGAAGTACAACCCAGGGAAATTACAAGTTACGGTACATCAGATGGCAAATTTCCTTTCGACGAGTGGCTTGATTCCGTGCGCGATCGGAATGTCAGATTTAGAATCAAGTCTAGGCTTGACCGAGTTGAACAAGGCAATCTCGGAGATATCAAGTCAGTGGGACAAGGAGTTTTTGAACTCAGAATTAATTATGGGCCGGGCTACCGCCTCTACTTCGGACAAGTTGGGTTGACAATTGTGGTCATCCTGGTAGCCGGAGATAAAAGCACTCAAGAACAAGATATTCGACAAGCCATAGCATACTGGAAAGATTATGAAAGACGTGAAAGCACCGACAAGTCATAGCTACCGCGAGTACCTCATTGAATCTCTCAAAGATCCCGAAGAAGCTGCTGGTTACATCGGGGCTATCTTGGAAGAAAAAGACCCTGAACCAGCACTCCTGAGAAATGCCATCAGAAAGGTGATTGAGGCTCGCGTCAGGATGAATTCTCTTTCGGAGTCAGCAAAAGAGCATCATGAAAAACTTGATCAGATGCTGACAGAAAGTGCAGGTTCGGAAATTTACAGTTTGGTAGAATTGCTCGAAGCGTTAGGATTTAGACTAGAAATTACTGTCGCAGATATGGATTTGTCTTCTGACTCGGAATCAACGGAAATTGGGGAATTAGAGTTATCCCCAGAACCTGCTAATTTGTAATAAGTTACAGGCCGATCGCATTCTGTGCATCTGTCAGGGCGGGTTGATAGATATTCTGAATGTGAATCAAAGATTTTTTGTGAACCCGCCCCTACAAATATTGTCGTTAATTCACGAATCATTATATCACCTTTCCAGCACAAAATCTAACAATCGGTGAGCCATTTCTAGCTTGCTACAAGGTGCTATTTCTACTTGCTTGCCGGCGGCATTAATTAATATTGCTTGATTGCTATTGCTGCCGAAACCAGCACCTATTTGATCGATCGGGTTTGCGGCGATCGCGTCCAGTTGCTTAGCCCGCAATTTTTCCAACGCCGGCTTGACAATATCCCCAGTTTGTGCTGCAAACCCGATGAGTTTTTGGTGCGGCTGTTTCAATTTGCCCAACTCTGCCACAATATCCGCTACCGGTGCTAACGGTAAAGCATTCGGGAGCGATCGCTTTGGTAATTTCTCACTGCTGTAATCAGCCGGTTTCACATCCGCAACCGCCGCCGCCATCACCGTCAAATCCGCATCGTGAAAGCATTCCAGCATCGCCTGCCGCATTTCTTGCCCGCTGGTAACTGCGATCGCCCGCACCCCAGACAGCGGCAATTCCCCAGTGATAGTATGTACCAGCGTCACAGTCGCCCCTCGATGCTGTGCAGCTTGCGCCAAAGCTACGCCCATTTTGCCACTGGAAGGATTGCCGATAAACCGCACCGGATCGAGGTGTTCTCGGGTTCCTCCCGCGCTGATTAACACCCGCTTACCTGCTAAATCTCGATCGCCCTTCGCATACAACAGCGATTCAATATGAGGCAAAATCTCACCAGGTTCTGCCATCCGGCCGACACCCGCGCGATCGCACGCCAGCATTCCCGCCCCCGGATTCGCAGCATGATAGCGCCCATCCGCCAACACTTCCCGCCAATTCCGCTGCACCGCCGGCTGTTCCCACATATCCGTATTCATCGCCGGCGCCAGCAAAATTGGGCAATTAGAAGCTAAGACAGTATTAGTCAACAAATTATCAGCAAAACCCCCCACCAACTTCGCCAAAGTATTAGCAGTCAGGGGAGCAATTACAAAAACTTCTGCCCATTCTCCCAGTTGAATATGCAGCGGGCGTCCGTGATTTGCTTGCCAAAAATCCTTGTCTGTAAAAGCAGGATGGCGGGAAAGAGTAGCAAAAGTTAAAGGCGTTACAAACTCCCCAGCCGCATCAGTAACAATCACTTTAACATCAGCTCCAGCCTTCGCTAAAGTTGAAACTACTTCACAAACTTTATAAGCAGCAATCCCGCCGCTAACGCCGATTAAAATTCGTCTGCCTTTCATGTCATTAGACCAATACACTTCAGTTAAGTCCGATCTCCCTGGCACCCCCCTTAAGAAGGGGGGAACAAGAAGCTCTCAAAGTCCCCCTTCTTAAGGGGGATTTAGGGGGATCTCCGGGCAATAAACAGTGCTAACTAAACCGTATTGGTCATTAGACAAGATTGCATTCATCGCAAACAATCTTGAAATGCACTGCCTTGCATCTGTGTTTATCTGCCTTGCATCTGCGGTTTCGGTATCAATCAAATATTTATGAAATAAGTTTATTTTCTCATAAAAAAGAATCAAGAAAGAAATTAAGATAAAAACAGACTCAAATCTCTAATTCATCTGTTTAATCCGCAACAAAATATGCTGCTAACTTCTTCCTCAATTCCGTCGAAAATTTTGAGCTAGATTTTTCAGTCTATGCTTCGTCGTAGGCTTCCATATCCAGAAGGTGGAGATAAGGTTCAACCAGCTCCGGCCGCTGAAAAGCAAGCGATCGCAACAAATGCCAATCATTCAATCCCTCAAAAGGATCTGTATAATCGTCAACTTCCAAACGGACAGCCAATTCTGCCACGTCCTCAGAAGTAAGTACAGCAATATCGCGCGATGCTTTGGTTAAAGTTTTCATTTTTTTCCCCTGCCCGAGACTTCCGCCATACTATATACTAAACCTTTAATCAGATTTCGACACAGTTTCTACAACAAAACTTCGCATTACATCTACAACTTCCGGCAGAATCTCGTGTCCCATGTTAAATTCTTGATACTGCACCGCAGCTCCCCAAGCCGTCAAACTCTCGCGCGATCGCACAGCAGCACTAACGGGCACAATAGTATCTTGAGTACCGTGCACGATTAAAACAGGTGGCAAAGTACTCCCGTCAACTACCGAAATCGACGAGTGTAAATAACCGCTCAGACAAATTAAACCCGCTACAGGCAAAGTCAAGCCCACATCCAGAGTCATCGCTCCGCCTTGAGAAAAGCCACCTAAAATCGTCCGAGACAAGGGCACGCCCGTGCTGCTTTCCAAAGACAGCAAGAATTCCCTCAGCAATTGCCGACTTTCTACCAATCCCTGAGCATCTTTGTTTGCAAGGTCATACCACATTTTGCCACCCATTACCTGGGGATGGGGAAAGGGGGCATCGGGAAACACAAACTGATAATCCGGCAAATTGAAAGCCGGTGCTAAGGGAGTCAAATCCCGAGCATTAGCACCCCATCCATGCAAAGCGACAATCAAAGCAACAGGTTTGCGATCGGTTGTTGGTGGAATGCTAATAAATTGTAAAGACATGATAGTGTTAGTAATTGGTAATCTGGCATTACTACAATTATAAATTGTCGCGGCGGGTAAAACCCAACTTTTAACGCTCCGGGTGTGCCACAGCCCACCTTACCTAAGTCAATCCGCACCTGACTAACTGTTAAATTTAGGGTGCGCTGCGACCTTACCCAAGTAGCAATCCGCCGCTTACAAAACAGTCCCTATTTCCTTCAAATAAACCCGTGTAAACGGTTCCTCATCTCCCAGAGTATACTGTTCGATCAACCCCTGGCGGCGAATAGAAACACTACTTTTTTCCCTCAGCACAACAGTATCGTGATCGGTGCTTTCTCTGACCAACATCATCTCAGTTTCCCCCGGATTGTCCAGCACCACCATATTGCTTCCCTGATAAAACATTCCCTCAGCTTCCAAAATATTTTCGGGATATTCAGCAATTAACAAATCGAGCTTGGGATTCCGCAGCAAACTTTGCACATTAAGATTGTAATTCTTATTCAAAACTTTTTCAGAACGGTTGACAAAAAGTCCACCGCGACAAACAGCACCGATCGTCCAATCGGGATGCTGCAAAAGAATGTGGTCGATTGTTTCTTGCAGTTCGTGCACCGAAATTCGGTTGAAAGTAATAATCGGAATTCTGGCGGATTTTCCCGATTCAAAGAAAGTTTCGATAATATGGGAAGGCACATCAACCCCTTCGCCGACAGCCGGGTTGAGGTGCATAAAAATTCCCGGCGCGGCATTGATCTCGATAATCCCAAAATTGCCTGTTTTCCAAGATTTGGCGAGAGTTTCTGTTACCACATCAACCCCCAAACAAGTTAATCGAAAATGTAGGGCGATATCTTGAGCCAAAACAATGTTATCTGGGTGAATATTGCGGGTAGCGTCGATGCTGACGCCGCCTGCGGAAAGATTAGCAACTTTGCGTAGAGACACAGTGCGATCGCGCTCTAGGACACTATCCAATGACAGTCCTTGTTCTTCCAGATACATTTCCATCGCTTCGTCGGACTGAATTTTGCTCATCGCCGAAGTTGGCGTATCCAAACGTTCTGGTTTGCGGTTTTCACGGCGGATCAATTCGCGAATTGTTGAGTCGCCATCACCTGCTACCGACGCGGGCCGGCGTTCAGTTGCAGAAACAAATTTGCCGTCAACGCATAGCAGCCTAAAATCCGATCCTTTGATGCTGTTTTCCACAATTACTCGCACCGGGTCTGTTTCGGGAATGGCCTTAACTGCTCTTTTAAAAGCTGCCTGCAATTCCTCACCATCTCGGACATCTGCTGTTACGCCAATTCCTTTATGACCGACTACTGGTTTGATAGCAACTGGGTAGCCAATTTCTCTAGCAACTGCCAGAGATCCGTTTTCTGTAGAGACGATATCGCCTTTGGGAACAGGAAATCCTAATGTAGCGAGAAAAGCTTTACAATCGTCTTTGCGCGTGGTAAAATCTGAGTCTAAGTGGCTGTCAGAATCAAAGGTAGTTGCAGAGCCACGAACGAGTTTTTTGCCGTACCCATATTGCATTAGTCCTTCATCCCACAAATAAAATGCGGGAATGCCTTTTTGGGATGCCGATCGCATTAATGAATAAACTGTCGGGCCTCCGTAAACTGACTGCCGGAACATATTTTGCAGCGCGCCCATTTGTGCTTCCAAGGGAAAGTCTTGATTTTGATTGATGGCTTCAAACCAATCCCAAACTGCGTAAACTACGGCTCTGGCGCTGCGGGCGTGAAGTGCTTCTATGCTAATTCTGTTAAACTGAGAAAATGGCTTGATGTTCCAGTGTTGGAAGTGTAAGCCCATGTCGAGTTTTGCTACTTCTGAGGCGGTACGGCCGAACAGTTGAGCGTGGTTCGAGAAAGTTTCGTGCAGCAGTTGCGGGTAGCGATCGCCAATAATTTTCTGGTAATGTGCGATCGGCAAAGGTTCGCTCGCGTCCGTTACCGCTAAATCAAAAACTAAAGCCGCGGTATCTAAATAAGGGTTGGGCCCGATATAGTGTTTGAAATTGAAAACATCAAAAATATCGGTTTTTCGAGCATTGACGCGGGCTGTTTCGGTGCTTTTTTCTTGCAGCATTTTCTAACCTCCTTTTCGTTAATTTTTCACGTTAACTCTCTTGCCGGTGCATTAGATACTACCCGCAGGCATAGATATGGCAGCATTTGATACAAACTCTGACCAATTCTGCCTTCAGCATCGCGGCAGACGGGGAATGGGATAGTAGGGGAGATGGGGAGAGGGGGAGAGGGTGAGAGTGGGAAAATATTCCTTCTTCCTTCAAGATCTGACTAAGTATTGATGACTAAGTATTCATGACTAAGCATTCATAACTAAGCACTTATGACTAATGACTACTTCCTTCCCCCCTCCCGAAAAAAGCTATCTCTTTTGAGAGGTACACTGTGTACTTATAATTGTTTATGACAGTGAAAGAAAATTTAAGAGGCAGCAAATTATGAAGATCGCACAAACTGCTCTCAGGGACAAAGTTCACCACTTAGCTGAGGAAGCATTTCACCGGAAGCTAATTTCTGGCTACGGCGATGGTCAAAACAGCAACGAATATCAGATTGTCTGGAACGGCAAACCCAGACACCTACCTTTAGAACGGGCTAGTACCATATTGAGCAATTTGATCGAGCGATCGCACTAACGGGCGATCGGACTAATTAAGGACTGACGCTCATCAATCTGATTTCTACGAGCAATCAGAGGAGGATTAGCAAAGAATCGGATCAGAAACCGGATTGATCATGATCACCGCGCGCGCGTCAGCCCTGTAATTTAAGCTCATTTCTTGACCCCTCCTATCTCCTGTTAGGGGGGGTAAGTTTTTTTTGTCGATCATCGAGGATGATTCAGTTGACAGTTGACAGTTGACAGTTGACAGTTGACAGTTGACAGCGACCTCTACCTGGAAGGAAGAGGATTGGAGTAATGAATAGTCTTCTTTTAATTTCTCCCTACAAGGGTTGGGGCTTTAAACCAATTCTTTCTGGTAAATACCCACATCACCCTTGCTGTGTACGTGCTGGAGGGGTAGAAGTCTGAGATTTTTTTGTATCTATATATACCTTTTGGCAGTTTTCGGAAAAAGGAATTTTATGTTTTAGTGAAATTTAATAAATTAAAAGTGGAGATAATATGGCGAGCAACGAAGTTCAGGGGAAGTTGCTAATTATTGGTGGCGCGGAAGACAAAGAGGGGGACTGCAAAATTCTGCGGGAATTCTTGCGGTGCGCCGGAGGCACTAAAGCCCATATTGTTGTCATGACGGCTGCAACAATCTTGCCGGGAGAAGTAGGAGATAATTACATCCGAGTGTTTGAGCGACTCGGCGCTGAAGATGTGCGAGTTGTTGACACCCAGAGACCAGAAGATGCCAATAATCCAGATTATTTAGAAGCGATCGAACAAGCGACTGGCATATTCTTTACCGGCGGAGAGCAAGCGCGGATTATTAGCTGCTTGAAAGACACCATACTCGACGCAGCTCTGCACAAACGCTACTCTGAAGGGATTATCATTGGTGGCACCAGTGCCGGCGCGGCGATGATGCCAGACATGATGATTATTGAAGGAGACTCGGAGACAAATCCCCGCGTTGATGTGGTAGCAATGGGCCCGGGAATGGGTTTCCTTCCCGGTGTGGTCATTGACCAGCATTTCGCCCAGCGAGGTCGTCTGGGACGTTTAGTTTCCGCACTCTTGCTACAACCTGCCGTGTTGGGATTTGGTATTGACGAAAATACAGCTATTTTAGTCAGCGGTGACGAGTTTGAAGTCATTGGCGAAAACGCTGTAACTGTCATCGACGAGTCGGAAAAACTCCACGACAATATAGATGGACTTTTGAAGGATGAGGCTTTGGCGATTTGCGGTGCCAAGCTGCACATCCTCCCCCACGGATACCGGTTTAACTTGAAAACTCGCCAGCCGGTGCTCCATAACCTAGCAACTACAGCACAGACAGAAAGGGCGATCGCCTAATTTACTTGCAACTGGCAAACATCTTAAAATTATGTAAGGTGAGCACCGCACACCTTACCGATTCTACCAAGTAGGATGGTTAAAAGCCCAGTTTCTGTCTCCAAAACTAATAAAAAGAAGAGGATTTTACCTCTTCTTTTCTTGCTGCGGTTTCAGATTTTTTAAGCACTTTTCTGTTCGCCAAAAATCGACTGCTGCCCTTCTTCAGTCGATATTAAATTCCACCCTTGAGTTCTCAGCTTCTGAAATGTTGCCCATCCCTTAGAACCGCCCGGTTCCCGGTAGTCGGATACAGCAAACTGCGGAAAAGCTGTATAAGGCCGCCACCCCTGACGGGCATCGGTGCGTAAGTGCAATACCTTTTCTCCCTTGCCTCCGAGTCGGGGCAACCAACACATTTGTTTTAGCATTTTTAACACTCCAGAGTTTTACAGTAACGGTAATTCGCCAACATCCCACATTAAACTTTTAGAGCCTTAGAGCCACTGCTCGGAATATCTAACGGGTAACAGGGACGAATGAGATTTTCACCAATTACCAATTACTGAGGTAGCAGCAGTCGTTAAAGCTGATTTTGGTTCTACAAAGTTTGCCTGTCAAAACTATAAAACAAGTGCTGCCAAGACATAAGCAAAAATAATCATTGCTATTCTCGGCTCAAACTTGCCTTAAAGTCGCAGGAAAACCCAGTTGAATAAAGGATTCATGTTTCTGGTTTCCCTTGCCTTATAATTACAAGCTGATCCTCGCTGTTTCCGCATAAAATGACATCTTTCTACGGTATTATTCCTGTCCGCCAAAAAATGTTTCTTTAGTTACAAATCTTAAATATTCACCACGATTTATCTAGTTATCAAAAGTTAAATTACTTTTCATAAACAGCCCTTAATATTTTTTAGTTACTTTCACTACATTTTTGATTGATTTAAATCTGGCCTCCGGGTGCTTAGCGGCGCACCTTACTCAATCGCTAGGGTGTCTACTACTAAATCCTCCGGGTGTGGCTATAAGTACCTGACAACATAAGAGTTACAGGTTTAACTCTTAAGAACGATGACGACAGATTTGCAAAATGGTAAAAATCAATACTAATCACACTTATAAGTTCTGCAAACAAGGTATTAATGGCCGCTGGAATTGAATTCAAACTCTTCGCTTCCAACAACAAAGCAGCTAAACTGCTCGGCTCCTTTTCCAAATGGGCAGAAATTCCCTTAGAAAAAGATGACCAAGGTTATTTCCGCACTAAAATTCAGTTAGAAGACGGTATTTATCAATACAAATTCCGAGTTCAGTCGCAAAGTCCATGTTTTTAAGCGGACGAATGGGTAGAAGTCAATGAACCCTAGGCGACTGAAATTAACCGCACTAAGCTGTCGCCCATTTAAATTGCATATTCGAGGCGGGCGGGACACCCCACAAAACTTTGATTGTTTTTTGATATACAATTTAAATGCTGAATAGCTTACACTGGATAACTCGTGAAGCGAAAAAACCCGCCGGTAACAAGCCATTTTACAACATAGCAGAACACATTCCTGAACTTCCCGAACTCGTCGCTGCGGACGGCCCGATGGAGGGGTGCTGGCACGAAAGTTTTCGCATTTTTGCCCTAGAAATTCTCGCGGGGAATACTTTCGATACCGAAAAGCTTAAGCAAGTTTTGGATGCCAAACAACAAGGCTATCAAAACACAACTAATGTTATCAATTATTTAGCCAGTCACGACCGTGATCACTTGCTGGCCGAAGCCAGATTTCGGGATATCGATCAATAAGCGGCTTTTAAACGCGCTAAATTAGGAGCAGTTTTGTTAGTGACAGCAGTAGGAATACCGATGCTGTGGATGAGCGAAGAGTTTGGACAATCCACTCGGAAAAGTTCAAACCAGCCGAATAAACTGCAATTGTCTTTGTTGAAAAATCAGCCAAATCATGAGTTGTTGGAATACTACACACACGTGATTCGGCTGCGGCAACATTTGCCGGCACTTTATACCGAAAATATTGAATTTATCCACGAAAATCCCGAAGCCAAAGTGCTGGCTTACTACCGCTGGAGCGATGAGGGAACGCGAGCAGTAGTTGTCGCTAATTTTTCGGATACTTATCTGGTAACAGCATTCCTAAGTTTCCGGCTGCGGGAACTTGGCACGAGTGGATGTACAACAAAATCGTAGAAGTTGGGGAAGAAGGGTTTAAGTTTGATTTGCCGGAATGGTCAGCGCAAGTATTTGTTTGAGAGCGGAAGAATTATGTCTCCAGGCAGATGAGCGGCGGAGTTGTACAACAGTAAATTGTATTTAAGACGGGCGCACCAAACTCAACAAACCGGGTTTTTCTGCCGAGGTGGATGGCTGTAACGATACTTTTTTGTAAAAAAATTCGGTTTCTGCATCCAAGAGTGCGATCGTAATTCCTGGTATTGAGAATAACAATTACAGCGCGACTTGCCAACCGTGAATTAACAAGTCAATTAACACGTCAATTAACACGTCAATTAACACAAACTTTGTCGGAGGACAAACTCTATGGGCTGGCTAAAAAGATTGTTTGGTTTAGAAAAACTTGAAAATCAAGAAAATGTTGACGCTCCTGCTTACCAAGCACCTGTAGCTCAATCTCAAGCTCAAGCTCAACCTGCTGCGAGCGCTCAGACAATCCCGCCGGAACGCATGGGCTTGAATGGAGAATACGATCAAAGCGGTTTAGCTAAACGGGTGGCTCAGGCTTTCGATGCAAATCCCGATGTTGCGGATATTGAGACTGTTTATGTGGCTCAACTTGGCACTACTGTGGTTCTCAAAGGTACAGTTCCCAGTCAGGAAATTGTCAACAAGTTGGTGACAATTGCTAAAGGTGTTAAGGGTGCAACTGGGGTGGAAACTAATCAAGTTACTGTCGGCTAACGCGACGGTTATTTCTAACAGTTAGCAGTTAACAGTTAATAGTTAACTTAACTGCTAACTGTTAACTGCTAACAGTCTTTTTTATCTATTATGGTTTCAATAAAAAATATGACAGGGGAAACCTTAGAACCTACTCGGGGGAAATTAGAACGGACTCTTTCGCAGGGAATTCAAGCTTTGTACCGCTCTCAACTCGGACACCCCACGAGTCAGGCGCTCTGCAATCTTTTGGATAACAAATTGATAATTGTTGTCGAAAATGGGCTTACTCAACCCGAAAAACTACTGGCTCAGAACGGTCAATCGATTTTAGATTTTAGATTTTAGATTTTAGAGGCGACCCCACGGATAAATGCGGGGGCTTGAGGATTTGAGATTTGAGATTTTGGATTGATTCCACGGATAAATCCGGGGGCTTGTACCATCAAGAAATTCTTGGTCAGCAAGATTTGGCGTTGCAGGTACGATCGCAATTAGAGTCAGTTCTAGAATTGCAATTGAAAGACTTAATCAAAGAAGTTTTGGGCGTGGGAGTGACTGATTTGCTCAGCGATGCGACCTTGGAGACTGGCCGCACGGGAACCATAGCAATTTTGGAGTCTGCACCTAAAGTTCGCGAGGCGAGTTCTAAGTCTAAAACTCAACCAGAAGTGGCTGATTGTTGAGGTGTTGGCGGATAATAGTTTCTAAATCCTTGATGTTAAAAGGTTTGGAAAGGTATGCAATACAGCCGGCTTGGAGAATCCGATCGCGGTCTTCTGTTTTTGCTAGTGCTGTGACAGCAACAATCGGAATATGTCTGAGTTCGGGGTTTTCTCTGATCCGCTTTACTAATTCTATACCGTCTATATCGGGCAGGCAAATGTCGAGTACGATTAGGTCGGGAGAGCGCGAGACTGCTGTTGACAGAGCTGTGTACCCGTCAACGGCTCCCACGCACTCGCAGCCGAATAAATCGAGTATTTGCGTCAGCAGCTCTAAGTTGTCGTGATTGTCGTCTACAGCCAAGACTAGAGGACGCTTGTCAACCGCCGATTGACCGCTATTTAAAGACAAAGATTCCAAATTCTTATTCCAATTAGGGTAGTTCATAAATATCGATCGAAAAACGATCGTCAAAGTTATCAGCAAGGCACTCTTCAAGTGGCGCTCCGGCACTTGAAACAGATTGGCTCGTATTTGTAGCTTTTAATTGCCAGTCTTCGCTCTAGCCCGATTGTACAATATCGGTGCTTTGCTGGTGCAAAGACTGCACCATTCGATCGATTATAGCATCTCCATAATTTTACTGATCAAAAGCGCAAATTACCAACTTACCCCTACGGGCGATCGGCATTAGCAACAAGACGCGATAACTAGGAAAAGTATTGCCCATCAAGCATCCTGTCTTAACGGCTGTGAAGAGTGGCGGCAGCTTTTCAGGATACTACCAAAAGTAGACTAAGGTTGTTCTACGTAAATCCACCTGAAGGAAGATTCTAAGCGGCACTTAATTTTAACAATTTCCACCTGCTGAGAGATTCTTGTTTGTCTGGTTTAGACTTAAATGTTTTTAAGTAGTAATTATCACAATTTTAGCAAGTAAAAAAATCATTTTTTACTTGAGTTTTACCGGATATTAACCTAGGAGGTTTTGATGACAATTGCAATCAGAGACGACTTGACTTACATTTTGCTCAAACAGATTGGCAGCGGCAACGGCAAGGGAGAGTCGGCAATTAGGAATGCAGCCGAAGAATATGTCGGTCGAGAAATAGCAGAAGCGGAATTGCTCGGTCACTTGGACTACCTCAACCAAAGGGAATTTATCAAAGCGGAGTTTAGTGGAGAGCCTTACGGAGGAACTGAGTTATTGCCGCCTTTAGTGGCATTTCAAGCAGCTAATTTGACGGAAAAAGGCCGCAAACTGTTGCAGAAAATGGAGACGAATCCTCCGAAGTCTCTGCATCAAGAAGGGTCAGCAGTTCCGATCACCTCTAAGGATATGCCATTTTTGGAAAAAGTGATGGTAAACGGTAACATGGAGGATATTTTTGATGCCAGGGACATTACCGAATTGGTGTACCGGACAATGCGAGATTTGATGACAACAGAAGCAAGCGATCGCGTCGAAGCTGAACTGCACACAGAAGTTTTGCCGACAAACGACAAAACTTTGCAAAAAGAAATAGCAGACCTCTGGAAAGATACGAATCCGCTGGTGGGATTGCTGAGCCGGGTGCGTCCGCCTTGGCAAGGGCCTGCACCTTTTGTGATCGATTCCAACTTGTTTATTTTTCGGGTGGAACAAGAAGGCCCACTTCCTTCTGGGGTAAAACCGGAAACTGCGATCGCCGCTGTATTTTCGGCAACGAAGGATGAGTTGTCCGAGGAACGAATTCAGGAAATAGCGGGCTTTTTGCCGGACAGAATTCTGAAAATTTGGGAGTCGGCTTAAGAGGATAATCCTGGGTATAAATACTTGCAAACCGGGTTGACTCTCCCAGCATTCTGCGTTATTGCATCAGAAGCTTGTCCGATCGACCCGGTTGCTGTATTTGTTCGATCGTTCCGAATAGTAGCCCGCATAAAAGTCTTTTGAGAAAACCCGGTTCCTAGCAAAAATTTGTGAGAAAATCCCAAATATTGCTAAAAACCGGGTTTCTCGATCCCGGCTGGAATAAATCCCACAGATGCAGCGAAAGTGTTGTATTCTATAATACAGGGCGAGTTAACACAGTGGCTCGCAAAAATGGTGTAAAAAGCCGGAGATCAAAAGGGATAGCCCGCGCAAAAGTTAGACAAATGTCACGATCGACTCTAGAACAAGAAATTTTACTCAATCGAATTACTAATCGCATTCGCAACTCTTTAGAACTGCAAGAAATTTTGTCAACAACAGCGCGAGAAATCCGCAGTTTTTTAGGCAGCGATCGGGTAAAAGTTTATCGCTTTGAATCCGACGGTAGCGGTGAAGTGATTGCTGAGTCCATCAACGGCGACAACTTGCCATCCCTGCTTGGTTTGCACTTTCCGGCAAGCGATATTCCCAATAGTGCCCGCCAAATGTTTATCAAAGCGCGGCAGCGAGTGATTATAGATGTTCAATTGCAGCATCAAACAATTAATCGGTTAGATTGTCCCGAAACTGGCAAAACTTTAGCAGTTGAAGATATTCGCTATTCTCCTGTAGACTCCTGTCACGTTGAATATCTCAAGGCTATGGGGGCGCTTTATTCTCTGACGGTGCCGATTTTGCATCAAAATCAGCTTTGGGGGTTGTTGGCTTGTCACCACAGCCAACCGAAACGGTTTAACGATCGAGAATTGAACATGGTGCAGTTGCTTGTGGATCAGCTTTCAATTGCGATCGCCCAATCTTTTCTGCTAAGTCAAGCCCGACAGCAAGCCCGCGACGAAGCCGTTGTCAACCAAATTAGCAGTTTGCTACACTCTCCTCTGGAATTAAACGAAATTCGGCAAGTAGTTCTCGAACAAACTGTCAAGCATTTGCGCGGTTCGGGAGGGCGGCTGTACATTGCAGCCGAGTTTTGCGCTCTGCCCGCTCAACTTTATACCTGCGGCCAGCAGCCTTCGGAGTGCGACTTGGAACTCAGCGAGTTTTGGCAGCAGATCATGGGGTTTGCCAATCAAAACGAGATAGAAAAAACTGCCGTTAATACCAGCCAATTAGGTATTTTTCCAAATTTACATTCCGAGCATTACAATTCAATTGATACAAATATTTCCCGTTTAATCGCACCGCAATTGTACGCGATTTCCGATATTTCTCAAGAACCTCAACTCAAATATTTATCTGCAAATTTTATCGAAGCTGACCTTCGGTCATTTTTGGCAATACCGCTGCAATACGGCCAACAGTGCATCGGCTGTCTCACCGTTTTTCGCAGCCCCGTAGAAACCGAAATTTTGTGGGCGGGCCGTGGTAATTCCGACACCCGGAACGATCGTCCCCGACAGTCCTTTGCAGCTTGGAAAGAAATCAAAACCAGCGAAGCTCAAAAGTGGAGCATCGACGAACAGAAGCTAGCAAAATCATTAGGAACTCACCTGTACATGGCTGCAATGCAGAGGCGCGTCGAGGCGATGATCCGACATCAAGCTTCCCACGATCCATTAACAGGTTTAGCTAATAGATTGCTGTTTAATGAAAGGCTGTCTTTAGCCTTAGTTAACGCTCACCAAAACGCCGAAATGCTGGCGGTGATCTTTCTAGATTTGGACAGATTTAAAAATGTTAACGATACTCTCGGTCACGCAGTAGGCGATTTGTTGCTGCAAGGTGTATCTCGGCGTTTGACTAACTGTTTGCGCGTGGGGGATTCGATTGCCCGTTGGGGCGGGGATGAATTTACTTTGCTGCTGTACAATATCAACTGTCCTGAGGACGCAATTCAGATTTGTCAGCTAATTATCCAGAGTTTAAGCAGTCCTTTTGATTTTGACGGTCTGGAACTTTATACTAAGGCGAGCTTGGGAATTGCTTTGGCTCCATACGACGGAGAAGATGCAGAAACTTTGCTAAAAAATGCTGATGCTGCCATGTACAAAGCTAAACAGAGAGGTCGGAATAATTATCAGTTTTACACGCGGGCGATCGGCAATCAAGTCTCGGAAGAACTTAATTTAGAAAATCAGCTTTACAAAGCTCTGAACAATTCAGAATTTGTGCTGCACTATCAACCGCAAATAAACTTAAAAACTGGCCAAATAGTCGGCATGGAAGCTTTGATTAGGTGGCAGCATCCCCAACGCGGTTTGATTGCTCCCGATCGATTTATTCCCTTAGCTGAGGCAACAGGATTTATCTGCCAAATAGACGAATGGGTGATGCGGACTGCTTGCTTGCAAAATCGAGCGTGGCAGTTACTGGGATTGCCGCCGATGCGGATAGCTGTAAATTTATCAGGCCGCCAGTTTATGCAGCCTAATACTGTACAAACCATCGCTGAAATTTTGTCAGAAACCGAGTTAAATCCCGAGTATTTGGAAATAGAAATTACTGAGAGCATTGCGATGACCGATGTGAATTTTACGGTGTCGGTATTGCGGCAGTTGCAACAAATGGGAATTCACATTTCTCTGGACGATTTTGGCACCGGTTATTCTTCTCTGTGGTCTCTGAAAAACTTTCCGCTCAATAATTTAAAAATAGACAAATCGTTTGTGGCAGATTTGGTGAAAGGCAGCAGCGGTGCTACTATTGTGAAAGTGGCGATCGCCCTGGGACAGGGCTTGAATTTACAAGTGATTGCAGAGGGTGTGGAAACTGCAGAACAGTTGGCATTTTTGCAGTCGCTGCAGTGCGAAATGGGTCAAGGTTACTTCTTTAGCAAACCATTACCGTTGGCGGCCGCAACCGAATTGTGCCTGGAAAATCAACTGAGTAAAATACGTAGTTTCAATTAACAACGAGGAAGCTGGAAAAAAGAGCTTCGGTTTGTAGTGAGGACTTCAGTCCTCATAATTTAGGAGAATCAAAAAAAAACTAAAACCAGCTAAACATCCTACAATAACTTTACTTAGGAACGAAAATTTAATAAATTAAACATCTGCCACACTCCTCTCTCCCCACAAGCCCAGGGGTAAAGAGAGGCTCTTCCTCCGGATCTGCATTACCAGGCAGAGCCTGGTAACGAGCCAATACGCTTAGGCTAAGCCCGATCCCCCCTAGCCCCCCTTAAAAAGGGGGGGACAAGAGTCTTCTCAAAGTCCCCCTTCTTAAGGGGGATTTAGGGGGATCGGGCCTCGGCTATAAGCGAGATTTATCAAAGCTTTTAGGCGATTGTTGACACCAATGGCGAGGGGCTCTCCGAGGAATAAACAGTTTTAACCCAAGCGTATTGCGGTATAATTCCGATGTCACCGGATTTGATATCACTGCCAGACAAACACTTTTGCTTCGTATTCCGGCAAGTCAATCATAATATTGTCATCGACCGATTCAACATCATAATTTCCAGTCCATTCGTGCCAAGTTCCGTTAGCCGGGAAGTGGGGAACGCTGTAACCTGCCAGATAATTTTCTGACATATTCGCCACGACCACAACTCTCGAACCTTCATCGTTCCAGCGAGTGTAAGCAAACACTTTTGCCTCTGGATCTTCGTGGAAAAATTCGATGTTTTCTGTGTAAAGTGCTTGGTTATTTTTGCGTAGGTGAATCAAGCCTTTGTAGTATTCCCACAAACCTTTATTCATGTCATTTCCTAGCAGCGTCCAGTCAATTTTAGATTGCTCGAGTGTTTTGGCTTTGTATTCGCCAAATTCTTCGCCCATCCAAATCAACGGCACGCCAACTGCTGTCATTAACAGTGCTACTCCCAACTTCGCCCGCTTGAATGCTGCTTCATCCAAAATTCCGCGCTCTCCCAATTCTGAGAATACGCGATCGTGGTCGTGATTGCTCAAATAATTGACTACATTCGTAGCACCCAAGAAACCTTGCCGCTTGCAGTCGATTACCTCTTTGAGCCGTTCTAAATCAAAATTGTCCCCGCAGAGTTGTGGAATTATGGAGTGATAAAAACTGTCGTGCCAGCAGCCGTCCATCGGCCCATCTACATTGGTGATGCTAGGATCTTCGGGAATGTATTCGGCAATGGTGTAAAACGGTTTTGGGCCGGCGACCTTTTTGGCTTCTTGAACGATCCAGTGCATGAAATCGTAGTTGGCAATTTGTCGCGCCGCGTCGAAACGAATGCCGTCGAGATGGTATTCTTGAACCCAATAGCGGACTGTATCGCCGATAAATTTGCGCGCGGGGTAAGTTCCTAACTTTTCGTCGTAAAATTCGTAGTTGAATTCCGGGCCCCAATTGTTGTCTGGATCGCGGGGGTCGTGGTGGTACCAATAATCGTGATCGATTTGGGTGAGGGGGCTGGATGATTCGGAGTGGTTGTAAATCCCGTCGATGATGACGCGAATGCCGCGGGCGTGACACTCGTCTATGAGGTTTTTGAGTTCTTCTGTGGTGCCGTAGCTGGACTCTGCAGCCCAGAAGTAGCGGGGGTTGTAGCCCCAACTGTAGTCGCCTGGGTATTCTTTGAGGGGCATTAGTTCGATCGCGTTGATGCCGAGATCGGCTAGGTAATCGAGTTTTTCGACTACGTGCTCGTACTTGCCGCGGGCGAGGGGATCTGCTTCGCCGCCGGAAAAGTCGGCAACGTGCATTTCGTAAATTACTAATTCTCGATCGGCAGGGAGGGGTTTGTCGTCATGTTTCCACACGTAGCTATCAATGATGCGATCGCCATCTTTGATCCTAACAACGGCGTTTTGAGTCGGATCGTCAATGTCAGTCGCGTAGGGATCTATCACATCTACCCACTGATCTGCTTCCAGAAACCAGCTTTTCGACTGCACGCGGAATTTGTATTGATAAACGCCATCCTCCAAATCTACTTTGGTGCGGAAATTACCTTCTTCATCCTTTTCCATCGGGATTTCTTCCCAATCAGAAAAACACCCCATCAAGGCAGCCCCTTTGTTGTAGGGAGCAAATAATTTGAATTCAATTGGAGCGGCCATAGTACCTCTTTTAAAATATTTCAGTAAGAGTTGATACTTTTAATTTCGCAAATCGAAGCGAACTCAGGCATCAGTCTGCGGATATAACTTTTTTAACTGCTTAACTATTCCTAAAAGTATGGTGTTTTGCCCTGGCCACTGCATTTTTTGAAGTGAAATCGCGCCAGTATTGGTAGTGCGATCGCCATTTATCTAATTTGCGATCGCTCAATCCTAACTATTAGTAATTATATCATTATTTGACATCTATCTTAAGGTGTATTTACTGATAAATAATGATTTAAAATATCTGCACTGGGATAGATGCGGACTTAAATATAGCTTTTTAATACTTAAAATTATCGGGCTGGCGATGGTGAGACTGCAGCCTATATTTTTGGCAGTAAGGTGCGCCACGCGCACCTTACTGGAGCTGCGTAAGGCGCGCAACGCGCACCCTATTTTAACTACTTTTTACATTATGATAAGGCTTCATCCAACCAAGCCAGAACGGAGGGCGAGAACGGCCGCCTGAGTGCGGTCATCAGCACACAACTTGTTCAAAATATTGCGGACGTGAGTTTTGACTGTACCGACAGTAATGTAAAGCTTTTCGGCGATTGCAGCATTGCTGTAACCCTGCACGATCAGTTCCAAAACCTCTAATTCCCGTTCGGTTAAAGGGTAAGTTTCAATGATGTGAGTGAACTCGGGTTCGGCCGCCTTAATTGTGACTCTTTTGCCCTCCGGCTTGGGTTCTTCCGGGGCAGACTCCTTAGTGCGAGCTTGTTTCAGGACGATACGGGCGATCGCCGGATCAATCCAAGAGTTACCTTCGTGAGTTACTTTTACTACGTCTAATAACTGATCGAAGCTAATATCTTTCATGCAGTAAGAGTCAGCTCCGGCGGCAAAAGCTGCCAGAACTTCTTCTTCATTGTCCTGAAAAGTCAGAATCAAAACTTTTGTATCCGGATCGGACTCCGCTATCGATTTTTTGAACTTTTGTGTCAGTTCAATGCCGTCAAAATCCGGCAAGCCAATATCTACGATTGCCACGTCAGGTTTTGAAGACTGAAGCAGTTTCAATCCGTCTGTAGCGTTAGCTGCATCGCCGACAACTTCTATAGTGTCACGCTGTTGTAAAGCTGTGCGGATGCCGACTCTTGTCAGGTCATGGTCTTCTATTAAAGCAACGCGAATTTTACTCATCTTTTTTCCAATAGTCCAGTAAACCTTAAAAATATCGTCAATTGACTCAGCTAAACTGAGCAAATTTGAGAATGTGTCCTGATTTAGGGTTTTACAGGTCGCACATCATTTTCAAGCATACTCATGTAGCCGCCAAGAATGCAAGTTAATTTTTAAGTTATTTTGCGGCGATGCCTGCACGAGCCCGATCGGGACAGGTAAGCTCTCAATGTTATAACAGTTTACCTGAATTATCCCATTGTCCGCCCCTTGATAGAGGTAAAGATCACACTACCCAGATAACTTTAAAGTATAAAAACTTTTGATGCACCTGGGCCGTCAAAATAAATAAAGCTAGCAGCACGAGTCTTTAGCCGGTGTTTGGGCTCAAGTTGAATGCTTATTGATAAAACCAGTTATGACTCAGTATCACGGTAATAACTCTTTGCGGTCGGAGTTTTCCGACACGGAAAAATTACACAAAGTATCAGAAATAACCTCCCCCCAACCGCAAGTTGACGACCGCGAAACTCAGCACGATCGCCTGTTGGACACAATTTATCATATTGTTTGGAAAACAAATGCCGGCGGCTGGGCGACTTATTTCGGTCAGGGCTGGGAGGAGTACACGGGATTACCAGCATCAGCAGCTTTGGGTTTCGGCTATCTGGCGCGCGTCCACCCAGAAGACCGCCCTCGTCTGTTGGCGCGATCGCGCACTCCTCAAACCCCGCCGCCAAGTTACGAAATAAAAATTCGTCTGTTGGCGCGCTGCGGCACTTACCGCTGGAACCTAGCCAGAGGAGCGCCCGCAAACCCTTACAATCAGGAAGTTTTAGAGTGGGTGGGAACCTACACAGATATGGATGCCCTCAAACAAACTCAAGCAGAGCCGGCAGCAGAAGCAGAATTTTTGCGTTCTTTGACGCGCGAGGAAGCTAACTTTACAGCAGAAAATTTGTGCGAAGCCCGGATGGTAACAGATGCTGGGCAGGATTTGCAGGCGATCGATCGGTTTACAAATTTGTTAAGCCGGCGCGCGGGTAACTTATCGGAGTTGTTACAAGCAATCGCAGACGCGACTTTAGAGGCGATCGCTGGAGCGGAATTTTGTCTGGTAGCTCTCCCGCAGTGCGATTCCAGCGGCCTCAAACTCAGCGCTGTCGGAGGCACCCAAAACTTTAAGAAAGGCAAAACCCCCCAGGTGCAAAACAACTTGCTGTTGAAAGCGTTTGCGACGGGAGAGTCGCAACTGTGGTACTCTGACTCCGGCTCAGGAGTGCGGGCGGCGGCAATCGCAGCGGCGATCGAGTCGGGGGAAACTGGGCGTTTGGGCGTGTTGGCGATCGGCACCGGGAAAGAGTGCGCGGCCATTGACGGATCTGTGCAACTGCTGGCGGTGATGGGAAAACAAGCTGCGATCGCGATTAACAGCGCGCGGGCGATCGAAAAATTAAAAAAACAGGAACAGCTTTTAGACTTGCAAAACGAGCTGCTAATTCGCCAGCAGGAAGAACTGGAAAATCAAGGCCGGCGCATTCAACAGCAAAAATTGCAACTGCTAGAAGCAGCCAAGTTAAAATCGCAATTTTTGGCCACTATGTCCCACGAATTGCTAACTCCGATGAATGCGATTATCGGGTTTTCGCAATTGCTACTGCGCCAGCACAAACAACTGCTGAGTGCCCAGCAAACAGAAATGGTGGGGCGAATTTTAAATAACGGCAAAAACCTGCTTGTGCTGATCGACGATATCCTCGCTCTGTCCAAAATCGAGAGCGGCCGCACAGAATTACAAATTGCAGAATTTGATTTATCGCATTTAGTAATGGATGCCGCCCTGGAATTTGGAAATCAAGCCAGCGACAAGAATGTGGCAATGTCCGTCAGCGTGTGCTTGCAGCATCAGTTGATCGTTAATGACAAGTTGCGCCTGCGGCAAGTTTTGGTCAATCTGATTTCCAACGCGGTTAAATTCACGCATCGGGGCAGCATTTCTATTGAGGTGCAGGAGTTAAAGTGCGATCGGCTAATTATCGCCGTTCGGGATACAGGAATCGGCATCTGTGAAACCGATCTGCCCCACATTTTCGACAAATTCCGCCAAGCCGACCAAACCACAACCCGCCATTATCCAGGTACTGGTTTAGGACTAGCGATTAGTGCCTCTTTAGTCAAGATGATGAACGGCACAATTACGGCTGAAAGTCAACTCGAAAAAGGTTCGACATTTGCGATCAAAATCCCGCGAACAGTTAACCCCAAACAACTCACTTCCTGACAGCAAACATTGTACTTCACTCACATCGAGATATCTCTAATTGTCATTGCGAGCTTTTAGCGAAGCAATCCCAGATTCGGCGATTGCTTCGCTAAGAGCTCGCAATGACATAGTATACTCATGAACTTAAAAAAACAAGTATTCAAACCGGAGTTGGCATAGAAACAGCGGACATTTCGGAGGTTTATTTATGTCCGACAATTACACCAAATCCGGCTTTTAATGCCTGCTTTATTCTTCAGTCTGCGGAGGCAGACTTCGTATGTGTAGTAGCGGTTTCAACCGCCGACTCTGATCTTCGTTAGACTAGAAGCGGTTTCAACCGCCGAGTCTGATTTCCTAAAGACTAGAAGTTTTCCCAACTTCAGCCTGAGTAGCAATTGGTTTAACATCGGTGTAGCCCATATTATTAGCTACATCGCGCAGCACCGAAATTTGCTGTTCAAACTCCAGACCTTCAATTTGACCTAACACGCCGTTGACAGGCTCAGTTGCCTCATATCCTTCGGGGATATCGACAATTTTTTCCCCCATACCAATAGCCCAAGCATACCAAACCACCAACTGATTATTAGCAGTTAAAGCTCCGTAAGCGCGAGAATACGGCGTGTCATCGCGGTTGACAATATCTCGCATTATATTCAGTTGTTGGTCATGGGAAAGGTTGTAAAAATCATCTAGCAGGACGGGCGCTAATTCTGGTTCGGCGGCGGCGGGAGCGGCTGGTGTAATTGACTCTCCCATTTTTTCATAAATAAAGTAGAGCAGTGCCAGTTTTTCATCTGTACCCAAACCGTTGATTTTCTGAACCATGTTTTGAGTGTCGTCTGAGAGAGCGTGAGAATTGGTCGCGGCGGGTGAGTTCATAAACAAAATTCCTTAAAAATGTTTCCAGAATATATAAATATCAAGATTTGTAAGTACAAGTCACCATCCCCGAGAGGTAATACGATTTTAGATTTTAAATTTTAGATTTTAGATTAAAGAATTGGGAATGACAGATAATGTATGGGTTGGGAGCTTGCCTAAAGTTGCATTATTTTCGGAAACTGGTGTAATGTTGAGCCGCCACCCTAGAATAAATCATTCTTAAGATAGAAGCCAAAGATACATCTGCGGGTAGATGAAAAAGCCTGGAATTTAAGTAAGGATTGATAAAGTGAATTGTTAAATAAAACTAGCAAGGAGTCGGCTATGTCTGAAATAAATACAGAACCAAATAACACTGAAAACTTTGACGCTCAGCAGATCACTGAAAGCGCGGAAGCTGGAGAACAAAAGTTGCCGACCGTTGATGTATCAGCAGACTACGAAGCTTCAAAAGAATTCAGCGTGAGTGACATAGATCGCACGGGTGCGGGCGCTCAAGCTGCCGCCGCTGCAACTGCACCTAAATTTCCTATTCCCGCTCCTAAAGATATCGCAAAGCCAGCAGATACAAGCGGTAATCCCGCTGATTTTCGTTCGATGGCTCAGGAAATTAAGCCCACAGGTACACCGGGCAATGTTACCGACGATTTGATGCAGAAAGCGATCGATCTTGGTACTCCCGGCAGTTAATTTAGAAATTCTGCATCCTCGACGCACAACCTCTATATTGTAGGGTGCTGATGGCGCGCCTTATTCCTATAATTCGCGCGTCAAACCACTTTTTGCATAAGTCCTGAATTCTCAATTGAGTGCACGATAAGCTGCAATACAGTAGGGACACAACATGGATCGCGAATTAAATAATTTACACAAGTTTGTGGGGTGTCCCGCCCGCCATTTCTGGACGGGCGGGACGCCCATCCCACAAGAACCATCACGCATTGTAAGTTATTTAATTCTCATTCCATTGTTGTATCCTTAAAGCGTTAATTTTAAGTCTCCTTAATCGCTTAATTTTAAGTCGATCGCCCGACAGATTTGACCGATCGCGCGATCGTCCAAAATTTCAACTACCAAATCCACGCGATCGCCCTCAACCGTCGATTTGATAAATAACTCAGGATGCAGCGCTTTCCAGAAATATTCAACAAACCGATTAATTTCGGACTCAGACATTCCCGACTTCCCCTGCGCGATCATTTCCCGTTCCGCCTGATTGCGCCATACTTGAGAAAGGCGGTAATCTCGGGGATACAAAACCATCAACCGATCTAATCGGTTCCACAGCGGCAAATAGTCGTGCAGCTTCGCATTCATATCGCGCGCAAACTGACAGTCAGCCTCTGTAGAAATCGGAAACGGCGCAGTTGCTAAAAACTCGTTCAATCTGCCATCAGCCACTGGATTCACGCCGACAAACCAACCCTCAAACAGTACAATATCCGCAGCGCAAATAATTTCTGGTTGACTTCTATCTCCCGCACCTCCATAGGCAGATTTGTCAAACCGGGGAATTTCAATTTTTAGATTGTCAACTGCTGCTAATTCGCGAGTTTGAGAACCGCGCAACTTGTCTAAAACGGAGATTCCTAGGTCAATATCGTGAGTGCCGGGAGGGCCGCGCCAAATTAAACGCGGGTCTGCTTTTTGGAGTTGTTGGCGATCGGCATAAGTCTTGTAAAGATCGTCTAAAGAAAGGCTGACTGTAGAATATCCCATTTTTCCCAAAATCACCTTCAAAACTTGGCATAAAGTCGTTTTTCCGGTTCCTTGTCCTCCTAAAATTCCTTGAATTAGAGGACGCTTTAAACTTTGTTTTTCAGTCGATAATTGCATCGCCAGTGGCAGCCACAGATTCCACAAAGTTTCGAGAAAAACACTTGACTTGAGCGGAAAAGTATGCAGTTCGTCAAGCAGAGACAAGAATAAATCTGTTTTGTGGCGGACAACATCGGCTACATTGTCAGGGGTAATGCCAAAAGCGCGCGATCGCGAAGCCCTCGAAGAGGATCGCACATCATCCGCAAGTTCCCAAACTGCCAGCAATTCTAACTCGGCGGCGCTGATCTTCCTGAGCGGGCGATCGCCAGCTATCCATGCTTCTAAAATTTCTACAGGATTTAAGTTCGATCGATCCATCTGCTTAAAAATATCGGGCGGACACTCGAAAGCAAGGCCCCTATAAGTCAACACTGGTTAAGAGCCAAGCTTAAAAGCCTCCACAAATAAATTATAAGTAACACCAATTTTCAGAGCTTGCAGCAGTTCCACCCATAAATAACGGGTTCCTTGTCGCCGCCAGCCATAAAGCAGCAAGCTCACCAATTCCGTCCACAATACCAACAGCGCCGCAGCGATAATATCCCAATCAGCGGATTGTCCGGCGATCGTCGAAATAGCTGTTCCCAAAAAAGTGCCGAATAGCAAACTAATTAGCAGGAGCGAAATCCGCCGCCAAGGATTGCTCAGCCAGCCTCCGAAGCGATCGCCCAGAACATCAATCAATCTGTTAATTCGGGTATTCTGCATAAAAGTTATACGATTTGAGATTTGAGATTTGAGATGCGGAATTACTGATGACTATTGGGGTTTGGAGTACGGGCCTATAGTGGCACTCTTTTTTTCAACTGGTATTAAAAGTTATACGGGTGAGTAAACAAATGACCCTCCCGACCAACTCCAAATCCTTATCGGTGTCAGTATGTCGCAATCTAAAATCTCAAATTTAACATCTAAGATGGTATTGAGCGATCGCGGACTTATAGCCGAGAACGCTCAAGTAATTAAGTGTAACTGTATCTTGTGGCACAGCAGACCCTGGTTTTACATTAAAAATAGTTAAGACTAATTTCGGGTGCAGTCTATCCTTTAAGCCTAAAATTTATGAATCTTAAAATTTACCAGATCGTAATTGGAGTGTCGATCGTCCTAATTACAGGAATGTTTCTAGGACGTTTTGAAATCACTATCTCCAACGGTTCAAATCAGTCGAGCGATTGGCC
>Ga0163146_10002202_pt1 | contig 26829 bp, 17 predicted proteins | sample OliLakLV19MP7G1_FD_148648 | JGI IMG/M metagenome (GOLD analysis project Ga0163146, IMG submission 148648) | Freshwater microbial mat bacterial communities from Lake Vanda, McMurdo Dry Valleys, Antarctica - Oligotrophic Lake LV.19.MP7.G1 | ecosystem: Environmental > Aquatic > Freshwater > Lake >...
AGTGTGCTGGCCCGGCGGCCAAGTGTGCTGGCCCAGCGGCCAAGTGTGCTGGCCCGGCGACCAAGTCCGGCTCCCTGTCGGAATGGAAACTTCAGTTTCAATGAAGGTGGGCTTGGCGACGGAGTGTGCTGGCCCGGCGGCCAAGTGGGGCTCCATGTCGGAGTGGAAACGTCAGTTCCGGTGAAGCTGCGCCTGGCGGCCAAGTGTGCTGGCCCGGCGATCAAGTCCGGCTCCCTGTCGGAATCGAAACTTCAGTTTCAATGAAGCTGGGCGTGGCGACGGAGTGTGGCTCGAGGGTTCGGAACGCGAGCACCGTTGTCACTGTAGGATCGCCCTTCTTCCGAGCCGCGCATAAGCACAGCGCAGAAGACGCTCCAACTTGATTCGGCAGACAATCGTGAACTTGACTCGTGCTGGACGAAGTGCGGCGAACTCCATGCACAGCTCGGGAGACGAGCGCCAAGTTCAGCGGAAGTAGGTCTCGGCGAAGAAGATCCAGTCTTGCTCGCGCGGCTCATCTGCCGGCAAGTCCTCGGGCCAAGTCACACTCAGCACGATCTGTCGCTTGCGCGCCAAGGTTTTGATCTCGACGTCGAACGTGAACGCGACGCGATCGGCGGGAACATTCACCGGGTCGAGCCGACGCTCGAAAAAGACTTCGCGCTCGCTGCTCGAGCCTTGGATCACCAAGACTTGCACACGCACGCCTCTCGAAACCATGAACTTCAGCCAGCCGATCGGCACACCGATCGTTCCTGACAAGTGCGTCAAACTCAGCGGCACGTCGAAAGTGATCTCAGAGCCGGTCGGCACGACGAGTGTTTCGAGAACACCGTTCAACATTCGCCGCGACACGGGTGCAGGCGAGTCGATCTTCGAAGGCGGCATGTTGAACATCCACCATGTGTATTGTTCGCGAGCCTCTTCGGGCATGTCGTCGAACGGCTTCAACTTCATCAACGCCATCTGGCGCAAGATGTAGTAGAGGCGTCCGTGGTTGTTGTGGATCTTGTCTGGTCCCGTCCAACGCTCGATCAACAAGGCGGGAGGGGTGCCGGCGTGCACTTCCGCCATCAAGTCGTCGCCGAGCTGCTTGCGTTCGACCGCGAACTCGGCACCTATGCGCTGGTTCACTGTGAAAGCAGCGATCCCGAGCACCGTCGCGATTACGGCCGGCACGGCCCAACGCGCTGTTCGATTGCCGAACAGAATCCACGCAAATACTGCGGTCGAAACGATCGGCGCAGGCAGCGTGATGTAGCGCATCGCGAAAGCTGCGCCCTCGCCGGCGCCGGCTCTGCCGAATCCGATCGAAAGCACGAGCGCGACTGTCGCACCCAAGCACACGAGGAGCGCACCGACGCGCCAGCGCTCGTCCTTCTTCGCGAACCAGACCCAGACGAGTAGCGCCGTCGTCGCGACCACGATCGCGATGATCAGCCAGCCCGAGAAGGCCCACCACTGCTCGCCTGCGTTACCGAAGGCGAGCGAAGCGACACGCGTCGCAAAATCACCGATGAAGAGCGGGTCTCGCGAGCGCTGCGAATTGTCCGGATAGACGAAACCCTGCAAGTACTGCGCGAACAGCGCGATCGTGGCCAGCGCGCACACGGCGGCCAACACTGCTCCGACTCGCACTCCCTGTGCGCGGCGCCACACTGCGAACACGGCTGCAGCGAGCAATGCGACGACGAAAATGGGTGCTTGCGCCATGCCCATGCCGCCGCACAAAGGCAGCGTCATCACGCACGCTCCGATCGCGAGCGCTTCGAAAGGGCCGAATCCGAAACGTTTTTTCGAGATCGCGATCATCAGCGCAATCGACACGAAGACGGTCGGCAACGTCAACGCGATCTGGAACCCCATCAACAGGTTCTCGGCGTTGCCCGTGTGCAACCACAAGAAGGGGAACGCGAGATCGACCAAGCTCGATCGTCCCCGCACCTTGCGTGCGACGAGCATCATCGCGAATGCGAGAGCTACGAGCAGCCCCGCGTTGAAGTACATCACGGTGCGAATGTCGTGGGTCGCACCATAGATCCACGAGCCGATCCAGCGCGGCAGCGGGATGCGGTGCTCGTTGTGCAGCGCCCACGACTCGGCGACCGTCCAGTGGAAGTCTGGTGTGATCAGCGGCACGTACTCGAGGTCGTCCCACATCGGGAACGGCGACGAATTCGTCGCGACGTAGTTGACGAGGTTGATCGACATCAACAAGCCGACGAGCGCGAGTACGAGCGGGCACCACGCGGCCTTGATCCACCAGCGCAAGTAGTTCGGCAGCCATTTCCACAGGCGAAAACGGCTCTCGCCCGCAGTGCGATCGGTCCACGTCGATGGCACTTCGCCGACGCCTTCGCCCTTCAAGTGCGCTTTGACCGTCAGCTCGAGCGCGATCTCGAAGCCCGTCTTGTCCTCGTCCCAGGCGCCCTTCAAGAAGGACTTCGAGTACGCGCGAAAGTTGCTCGTTGCGTCCTTCGTGCCGACGCCCGCGATCCAATTCAGCGAGACGCCGGCCCAGCGCGACAGCGTGCGCTTCAAGAGCGGCCCGCCAGACTGCGAACCACCGCGCATGTAACGCGAGCCGGCGACGACCGCGAGATTGTCGCGACGCATCAAGTCGGCCATCTCGAGAATCTTCTCGGGCGGATCGGACAAGTCGCCCATCGTCGTGACGACGACGTCGCCCTCTGCCGCGTCGAATCCAGAGCGCAGGGCGTTGGCGGCGCCGCGTCCGCGCGTGTTCTTCACGAGCCGCAGCGACGGCGGCACGTCACCCATCTCGCGAATGCCCTCGAGCGTCGTGTCGCCGTCGAAGTCGTAGCAGACGAGAATTTCGTGCGGCACGTGCTGCAGCGCCGACCACAGTCCGCGCAAGCACGCAGCGATGTTCTCGCGCTCGTTGTACACGGGTACGACGACGCTGATCTTTCGCTCTGAAGTAGCTGCCATTCGGGGGGAGGACCGAGAAATCGCCCGAACAAGATACCTTGCGCAGCGCTCAGGCAGGAGCACGCGTCACTCGAAGTACGCGTCGGCCCAATAGGCCCAGTCCAATGTGTGCGGCGCACCCTCGGCTTGAACGATTTCGAGCACGATGCGCCGCGTCGAACCTGTCGGAAAATATGCGACGAATGCTTGTGGACCGCGCTCGCGCTCGACGTTCACGGGATCGATCGTGCGATCGAACAACACGCTTCCGTCGGCCTCCGACCGCACGATCGCACGAATGCCTTTCGTCGTACCGCGCTGCACCCAGATCGGCGGAACGCCGAACACGCCTTGGAAGGAATGCGCGCTCGTCGGCACCTCGAAGAACAGTTTGCTGTCCGTCGGCACGGCGAGTACGTCGCACAGCTCGTCGAAGAATCGACGCATCACCTGGGCCGGCGCTTGGATCGCTGCGGGTGCGAGATCGAAAATCGATTCAGCGTACTTGCGCCGCGTCGCGTCGTCGCACGCGTCGAAAGGGGCGACGCGTGCTCGCGCCATGAAGCCGGTCAATCGGAAAAGTCGTTGGCGATTGGGGTAGGTGCGCTCGGTCCACTTGGTGACGACGCGCTGCACGGGCAATCGACTGAGAAGATCGTGCTCGAACTCGCGGCCGGTGTTCGAGTACATCGCGCCATAACTGCGGCCGAACGACTTGTTCTGCGTCCAGTGTGCTGCTGCCAGAATCAGCGCGAGCGCGCCGGGAACGGCGACGCGCGTCACTCGATCGCCGTAGAGCAGGCACGCGAAGAAAGTCGCCGCGATCCACGGACCGGGCAACGTGACGTATCGAACGGCGGAACCGACTTCCGCGCCGCTGCCTCCGCGACTCCAACCGATCGCGAGTGCGAGTGTGGCGACGGCCGCGAACACGGCGAGGATGGCGACGATGCGAGGACGCTCGGAGACGCGCTCGCGCCAGGCTCGTATGGAGATGACGAACGTGACGAGCGCCATCGCCGCGCACGCCAAACCGGAGAGCGGCCACCACGTCGCGCCCGCCGGTCCGAACGCCGATGCGATGACGCGCCACGCAGTCGACAGCGTGCGTGCGACGTCGTGCGCCGGTGTTTCGGTCGGTGGACGTTCGTAGCCGACGAGGTACGCCGCGACGATGCCGATGGCGAGGACGAGTCCTACGCCGAAGGCGATTCGTGCGCCGAACGGACGCCTCGTCCACCACGTCGCGAGAGCGATTCCGAGCGCAAAAGCAGGCCATTGCGTGATGCCGGGGCCGCCGCACAACGGCAGCGCGGCGAGACACGCGACGAGAACGAGCGCTTCGCCGACGGAGAAGTCCTCGCGCTCCCGACGCACGACGACGAGCATCATCGTGCAGACGAGGACCGTCGGCAGCACGAGCGCCAACTGAAACGCCATCAACAGGTTTTCGGCGTTGCCCGTGGAGAGCCACAAGAACGGAAAAACGACGTCGACGAGCGCTGTCGAGCCGCGGATCTTGCGCGCGGTCCACATCATGGCGGCCGCGAGCAACGACAGCAGCACGGCATTCAAGATCATCGGTGCGCGCACGTCGTCGAAAGCGTCGAACAATCCGGCGGCGACGAGTTTCGGCAGCGGCACGCGGTGTTCGTTGTGCAGCGACCACAAATGGCCCCACGCGACTTCGGAACTCGGGAGGACGAATGGGACGAGCTCCAAGTCGTCGCGCATCGGCACGCGCGAGGCGTACGTCAGAATGAACCGGACGAGCCCCACTGACAGCCACGCCCACGCCCCCCACACGAACAGTGCTCGAAGCGTATTGAAGACGCCGGTGCGCGAATCACTCACGCGGCAGACCGTCTCGAGTTCACGTGAACTTCGTGTGGCCGGGTCGCGGAACCACGCTCGTCGCCACTTCGCCCATCGCGTATCCAGTCGGGCCCAGGCGCTCGACCGATGCGAGCGCTTGTTCCCAAGTGACGGCTTGCCCCGTGTACGCCGCCATGCGACCCATGATCGACATGAGCGTGCTGTTCGTCATCCAGTCGCCGTCGAAGCGGTGTTTTCCACTGCGAATACCGGCGAAGAACTCCTCGTGCTCGTGCACGTACATGAGCCCGACGTCTTCTGCAGGAGCCTCGTATTTCCAAGTCTTCTCACCCTTGATCCAGTGTTCGGCCGCCCAGCCGTTGATGCGCGACACGCCCTTTTCGCCGTAGACCCAGTCGCTGTTGTCGGTCGGACAATTTTCCCACTGACGCGCCATCAAGTACGCGCGACGATCGCCGCTGTATTCGTACGTGACGCTGAAGTGATCGTAGATGTTGCCCGGATGAACGTCGCTGCGTTGCGCGCGACCGCCAACGGCCCAACAGCGCAACGGCGTTTCGTTGTTCATCGCCCAGTTGATCTTGTCGACCGAGTGGCACGCCTGCTCGACGATGTGATCACCGCCGAGCCAGAGGTAGTGGTACCAGTTGCGGATCTGGTGCTCCATGTCGGACGCACCCGGCTTGCGGTCGATGAAACCGTTCGGCGAACCGTTGTAGATCGCGTACACCGCGCGAATCGTTCCCAGCGCGCCATCGTTGATGCGTTGGTAGGTCTCGCGTTCCGGCTTCGACGAACGCCAGCAGAAACCGCTCACGACGGAGAGCTTCTTTTCGCGCGCGAGCTTGCAAGCTTCGTTCATCACGCGCACTCCCGGCGCGTCGACAGCCATCGGTTTCTCGGCGAAAACATGTTTGCCGGCAGCGACGGAAGCTGCGACTTGAGCCGGGCGCCAATGCGGCGGAGTCGCCAGCAACACGACGTCGACGTCGGTCGCGAGCACGCGATCGATCGCGTCGAAACCGACGAAGCGTTTGTCGGGATCGACTTCGACGCGGTCGGGATAGCTCTCGATCAAGTGCTGGTGACTGGATTCGAGGCGATCGCTCAAGCAATCGCCCATCGCCGTGATGACGACACCCGAATCGGCGTCGAGCGCATTCGTCGCTGCACCGGTTCCGCGTCCGCCGCAACCGACGAGACCGACTTTGATCGGGTCGAGTCGGCGCGAGGATTTCGCGAATGCGCTCGAAGCGACGATGGCGGCCGCAGTCGTTGCTGCTCCGGCCTTCAAAACAGTGCGGCGATGCATGGGAGGGACGGTCATGACGCGGGGCTCCTTCGGGGACAAATCACCAGTCTAGCGGTCGCGCGCTACCTAGCTTGAGTCGAATCGTCGGAGTCTCTTCGAAGCGCGATGGGCAGCCGATCCTGGCGCCATTCATCGCGCCGCGTCGTTCTCGCACAACACGCGAAACCCGATGAAGCCGCCGTCGGCGAGCCACCACTTGCTGCGCGGAATTTGCGGATCGGTGCGGTTGAGCGACTTGTCGTCGAGACGGCGCGCGCTAGTCGTCACAAGAGCGGCGGGGTCGCGGAAGGATCCGCCGCGCGCGACGCCTGTACCAGTTGCGCTCGTGGTCCATTCGGATGCGTTGCCGAGCATGTCGTAGAGACCCAGCGCGTCCGACTTCTTCGTCGCGATCGCATGTGACGTGGCACGCATGTCGAGTTCGCTGTTGTCCTTGAACCACGCGACATCGCTGAGCGCGACGCCTGTTTTCGAGCCCATTTCCGCTGCTCGTTGCCATTCACTCTCGCTCGGCAAGCGCATGCGTTTGCCCGTTTTGTGAGAGAGCCAGCGACAGAATTCGCTCGCGCCACGATAGCTGACCGAGATCACGGGGAATCCAGCGTGACCGAAGCCGCGGTCCATCAGAATGTACGGTTTGCTCGGCCGGGCGAACGCGTCGGGCGGATCCTTCTCGGTCTCTGGTCTGTCCATCGCGAACACGAACGCGTCGTACATGTCCCACGTCGTCTCGGTCCGCGCGAGGAAGTAGGTCTGCGTGTCCGCGTCACCGGGGATCGGAACGAACGTGAGCTTCGTCGTCGTGCCGGGCACGGTGAGCTCGAATGGGTGCAGAGCCGGTGTCGTCTGCAAACGTTCATCGGACGGTGGATGCGACGGTGAAACTTGATTCGGCAGAGATTGCGTCGGCTCAGTTCGAGCGTTGGAATCTCGATTCGGCGGACATTGCGTCGCCGAGCCCTGAGCTTCACCGGTCTTCGATGCGAGCCCTTGCTTCGTGGCCTCGGTTGCCGTCTGCTCGGTCACACAGCTTGCGAAAAAGCAGCTGAAAACAGCTCCAAACAGCATGAAACCGGCGCGCACGCTCACCATCGTCCTCTTCGGCATCGCGGTGTTCCTGGCCGCCTGTTCGACGACCAGAATCGGTGTCGAGCGCTTCGAATTCTCGCGTCTGTGCATGGGGGTCGAGGCGCGCATCGTACTGCATGCGGCGGATCGCGCGAGCGCGGAACGCTCCGCCGAACTCGTGTTCGAGGAACTCGCGCGGCTCGATCATGTGTTGAGCGATTGGAACCCGGACAGTGAGCTCTCGCGCGCCGTCGCGCAGGCCGCCGACGCACCGGTGCACGTCTCGAACGACCTCTTCGACGTGTTGAAACGTGCGCTCGATATCGCGCGGATCACCGACGGCGCGTTCGATCCGACGATCGCGCCGCTCGTCGCTCTGTGGCGCGAGGCTCGACGTACACAGCGTTTGCCGAGCGTCATCGAAGTCGACGAGGCGCGCTCGCGCGTCGGATTCCAACTCGTCGAGCTCGATGCACAGGCTCGCACGGTTCACTTCGCACGCCGGAACGTGCGGCTCGATTTCGGCGCGATCGCCAAAGGGTTTGCGTGTCAGCGTGCGATCGAAATCCTGACTCGCGACGGCATCGAGAGCGCTCTCGTCGAAATGGGCGGCGATCTCGTGTGCTCCGCCGCGCCGCCCGGTCGCACTGGTTGGCGCATCGATCTCGAGAGCGACGACGGTGAGTTGGTCGTCGCTCACCGCGCCGTCTCGACGTCGGGCGACCGCGAGCAGCGGATCGAGAGCGCAGGACGCCGCTACAGCCACGTGATCGATTCGAAGACCGGCCTCGGACTCGAATCGCAGGCTCGTGCGGTCGTGATCGCGTCGGATGGAGCACTCGCTGACGCTCTCGCGACTGCGATTTCGGTCACTGGCGGCGAGGCCGGACTCGCGCTCGCGAGCCTCTTCGAGGATGTCGACGCGCACCTGGAAGAATCTCACGCGCGAGTGCGCTTCGGACGCAGCACAGCGGGTTTCGCGCGTTTTCTCGCGAAAAACCGGATCGCTCGGTAAGGCCGCCGCGTCCAACATCAAGGACGGATGCCGGTGCTTCGCGGCGGGGGAGCTTCCCAGAACCTGCCGCGAATCACCCCACGAATGGGTGTCCGCCCGTCCGCGCGAGGAGCCCTGCTCCGACTTCGGCCGGGCATCATCCTGGCGGGGTGCGTCCGCGGACACGGGCGTACCCCGCTTCCTCTTCAGCTACGGAGCCGTCACAATGAAAAGCGCCATGGTCATGGATGTGTCCGATCCTGCCGCAGGCGATGCGCCGCTGCCCGCCGATTCATGGGGCGGCGAAACCGATCAGAGTTTGATCCGCAAAGCGTCCGGTGGAGCGCCGCGCGTCGATCGCGATCGCGTGTGGGTCGAGTTGATTCACCGCTACGAAGGGCCCGTGCAGCGCGTGCTCAGCCGGCACTTGCGCGGCGATCCCGCCGTCGAAGAAGCGGTGCACGACTTCTTCAGCGACCTGTTCCAAAAGCGCCAGATCTTGGAGCGCTGGGATCCCACCCAAGGTCGTTTTCGCTGCTACATCCAGGGCGTGATCCGCCGTTATGCGCTGCAATGGAGGCGCGGCCACGGATCGCGGATCGCGCACGACGTCGACACGATCGACGTGGCGGACACTGCGATGAACGAAGTCGAGCACGAGGAAGAGCTGGTGTGGGCCGACGCGATCCTCGAGCACGCGATCGATCGCCTGCGGCGCCATTCGAAGCGCGATGCCGACATCCTGACCGGTTACTACGGTCTTTTCGGGCACGCTCGCCAGGCCGGCGAAGACATGGCGCGTGAGCGCGGGGTCTTGCTGGCCACGTTTCACGTCGCCTTGCATCGCGCGCGACTCAGCCTGCGCTCGGCGCTTCTCGAGGAACTGCGCCCGATGGTCAGTTCGGAAGCGGACATGCTCGCCGAAGTGGAGTTCCTGATCACACGACTGTGCGCCGCGCACCCGGGTTTCGACTTGTCGAAATGACGAGAAAAGAACCCTGAAAACAGGCGTTCCCGGTGCGACTCGTTCGTGAGTCGTGCCGGGAACGCGAGCATTCAGAACCTTGGAACGATCAGACGCGCGCGGCCTTGTTGTCCTTGCGCGTCTGCTTCTTGCGCTCCATCTCGGAGAGCATGCGCTTGCGCAATCGCAACGTCTTCGGCGTGACTTCCAAGAGCTCGTCGTCTTCGAGGTACTCGAGCGCTTCCTCGAGCGACATCACGTGCGGCGGCGGCAGCTTGACGTTGTCGTCCTTGCCGGCCGAGCGGATGTTCGTGAGCTTCTTCTCGCGACACACGTTGACGCCGAGGTCGTTGTCCTTGTTGTTCTCGCCGATGATCATGCCTTCGTAGACAGGCGTACCCGGTGCGATGAAGAACGTGCCGCGGTCGAGCAGACCGAACATGCCGTAGGGAATCGAATCGCCCGTACGATCGGCGATGAGCACGCCGTTCTGACGCATCGGCAGCGGACCGCCGTCGGGACGCCAGCACTCGAAAACATGGCTCAGGATCGCCATGCCCTGGCTGAGCGTCATCAACGCGGTGCGCGCGCCGATCAGACCGCGTGAAGGCACGAGGAATTCGATGCGCGAGGAATTTTCGAACGGTTCCATGTGCGTCATCTCGCCGCGACGGCGACCGAAGTACTCGATGATCTTGCCGGCGCTGACGGTCGGCACGTCGATGCTCGTGCGCTCGTACGGCTCACACAGCTTGCCGTCGACCTTCTTCAAGATGACGCGCGGCTTGCCGACCGAGAACTCGAACCCTTCGCGGCGCATGTTTTCGATCAACACGCCGAGGTGCATGACGCCGCGGCCTTTGAGTTCGTAACCTTCCCCCGCTTCGGACGAATCGGGCGGGACGAGCACGAGTGCGACGTCGCGCAACGCCGCTTTTTCGAGGCGTCCGAGGATTTGGCGGCTCGTGACGAACTGGCCTTCTTGTCCGGCGAACGGCGAGTTCGAGACGAAGAACTCCATCGAGATCGTCGGCTCGTCCATGTGAATGGGCGGCAGGGGATCTTGCTGCTCGGGCGGGCACAACGTGTCGCCGATACGGAACTCTTCGATGCCCGCGACGACGGCGATGTCGCCGCACTTGACCTCTTCGCACGCGACGCGATTCAGGCCCTCGTAGCGGAACAAGCCCTTGACCGGGATCAACGTCGCCTTCGAGCGATCAGGGTGACACAGTGCGACGCGCTGACCGTTCTTGATCGTGCCGCGCTTGACGCGACCGATCGCGATGCGGCCGAGGAAGTCGTCGTGGTCGAGCGTCGCGGCTTGGAATTGCAGGGCGCCGGCGTCGTCTTGCACGGGAGCGGGCACGTGCTTTTGGAGCATGTCGAAGAGCGGCTTCAGATCCGTCCGCTCGTCCTTCATGTCCAAGACCGCGTAACCGTCGCGACCCGAACCGTAGACGACCGGGAAATCGAGCTGATCGTCGTGCGCGCCGAGCTCGATGAAGAGTTCGAAGACTTCGTCGAGCACCGCGCTGACGCGCGCATCCGGACGGTCGATCTTGTTGATCATGACGAGCGCGCGCAGGCCGTTCTCGAACGCCTTGCGCAACACGAAGCGCGTCTGCGGCATCGGACCTTCGGCCGCGTCGACGAGCAACAAGACCGCGTCGGCCATGCGCAGCGTGCGCTCGACCTGTCCGCCGAAGTCGGCGTGTCCCGGCGTGTCGACGATGTTGATGCGCCAGCCGTGGTAGTCGATCGCCGTGTTCTTGGCGAGGATCGTGATGCCGCGTTCGCGCTCTTGCGCGTCCGAGTCCATCGCGCGCTCTTGCACTTGCTGGTTCTTCCGGAACGTGCCCGCGAATTGGAACATGGTGTCGACGAGCGTCGTCTTGCCGTGGTCGACGTGCGCGACGATGGCGATGTTGCGGATCTGCTTTTTCGAATGCGGCATGAGGCGGTCTTTCGGCGGAAAATCGGGCGAAAGAAGGTATCCGGCACCGTGCACGGTGACAACCGCGAAGCCGCGAAAGACTGCGTCAATCCACGATTCGTCGCACACGATCGAGGCGATACGTCTTGACCGTTCCCGATCGCACGCATTCGGCTTCGAGGTAGTCGCGCTCGCCCATCCTGAACAACAGGCGCGGCGCGACGGCCAACCGCGCGGGCGCACCCTCTTCGACGTAGACGAGAGTCACCTGCGTTCGATCGCGACACGCGTGGCTGAGCGGACGCAATCGCGTCGGAATCCGAGGTGTTTTCGGTGCAGCAGAACGCAACGTGAGCCGTCCGCCGGAACGCGCGAGCAGTTCGAGGAACACCGCTTCCCCGACGCAGTGTGAGTCGCTCGTGACCAAGCGCTCGATACACGCTTCGAGTACCTTCCAGCAACTCACCGCATCCGCGAGAGCACGGTGACGCACGTCGACTTCGATGTCGAGGTGCGCGGTCAACGTCTCGAGCTTGTGATCGATCGAATCCGGCAAGTAGCGACGCGCCAGCTTGACCGTGTCGAGAAGCGGCGCATCCGACAAGGTGAGTGCGTGACGCGCCGCTTCGAACGCGAGCACGTTCGCATCGAACGGTGCGTTGTGTGCGACGAGCCAATCGTCGCCCGCGAATTCGAGGAACGCCGCGATCACCTCGGGCGCCATGCGAGCGTCGCGTACCATGTCGTCGTCGATGCCGTGGATCGCGCGCGCGAACTCGTCGATGGCGACTTGGGGGCGCACGAAAGCCTCAAAATGCCCCGTGATTTCGCCGTCTTCGATCCGCACGGCGCCGAGCTCGAGCAAATGCGGAGCGCCGCGCGTCGTGGCGGTTTCGGTGTCGAAGACGACGAGCGGGCGCGACATGCCGCCGATACTAACCCGTCTCGCCCCCCGTTCGAATCGATCGTACGGTGCCAGGGACAACCACGACGGTTCGCGCTGGGCGCTGATCGTGTGTGTACCGAGCCAGAGCAATTTTTCCCCGATGCGCTGCTACCAACGTGCGCGACGCACGTTGGTAGCAGCGCATCGGGGAAAAATTGCTCTGGCTCGGTACACACACGATCAGCGCCCAGCGCGAACCGTCGTGGTTGTCCCTGGCACCGTACGATCGATTCGAACGGGGGTCAGCGCAGTTTCCAACTGCCGCTCGAGGTGCCGTGCGTGGCGTGCGAGATCTGCCAACCGTCGTCGCCGTTCGACATCGTTCCCGCGAGCGCGAATTCCCACGCGACGCGCTCTTGGCCGCCACGCGTGTCGGTGATGCGGATCGTGAAGCGAACTTCGGCGGATTGCGCTTCGGGCTTCGCGACTTGGATCACGAGCGTGTCCGGAACGACGCCCGCTCGATACGGAAACGCCCTTGTTTCAGGGTCCTTTTCACTGAAGAAAGCACTCGCGATCGCCGCGCGCACGTCGTCGCGATGGAACCCCGAGGTCTCGTCGACGAAGTCACGCGACAAGAACTCGAGGATCGGATTCATGCGCGCCTCGCCGAAGCCCTCACACGCTGCTTCCAGTCGGTTGCGGATCTTGTCCTCGTGCGATCGCAACACGTCGAAGAGCGCGTGCCCACCGATCCAAGCGAGTGCGACGACGATCAACCCGAGTGCAATTCGTCTCATGGATCGAGTCCGCCGACGTGTCGGCGATCAAGTCACGAGCTGTTGGAACTCGGGCATTCCGCGCAACACGTCTAGGTCCGTGTTCCGCACCAACTCGCTGTGGATGTAGAACCCGCGATGTTGTGCTTGCGACAGCGCTTCGACGGCTTCGGGCAAGTCACCGACGATCGCGTACACGCACGCGGCATGGAACGCGGTGTAGCCGTCTTTCGGCGCCAGTTCGCGCGCTTGTCGCACGTGTTCGCGAGCGTCGTCGCCGAGGCCGATGCGACCTTGCAGCATCGCGAGGTGCAAGCGCGCTTCCTGGCTGTCGGGCACCTTCGAGAGATGCGCGCGCGCGGCGCCGATGCCTTGGTCGGCGATCTCGATCGCTTCCTCGTAACGATTCAGGCGCTGCAACACCGAGTACTGATGGTCATAGCTCGCGATGTGCATCGGCTTGAGTGCGATCGCGCGCTGCAAGAGCGGCGACGCATTCTTGAAATTGCCCGCGCGCGCGAGGCTGGCGCCGAGCAGACGGTGCGCGAGCCACTCGTCGTTGTTCAATTGGAGCGCGAGACGATATTCACGCTGCGCATCCGTGGCGTGACCCGACAGATGCCACGCGAAACCGAGCGACGTGTGCGCTTCGGCGCAGCCAGGATCGAGCGCCAACGCGCGCGCTGCGTTCTCCCGCGCTTCGTCGAGGAACGTACTGTCGCCGTCCCAGTACAGGTACTTCCGCACCATCGCTTCGGCCATGCCGGCGTACGCGATCGCGCAGTGCGGATCGGCGTCGATCGCGCGGCGGAAGCTCGAAATCGCGGCCAACAGATGTTTCGTCGTGCCGCGGTGCAGGATCTCGTGAGCGTGAGCCGCTTGTTGCACGCTGACTTCGACGTTGCGCTTCACCGTTTCGATCGGGCGACGCGCGATGTCGGTCAGACGCTTGCGCACGGTGCGCACGGCGCCGCGCACCAATCCCGCTTGCAGGTCCCAGTCGTCGCCGCCCGTGTACGCGACGCGGTCTTTCCACATGTCGCGTAGACGCGGGCCCGAACCGTTCTTCGTCTCGTACTGTTCGAGGTAGAGCTCGAGTTCGCCCGCGTTGCCGAGCACCGACAAGCTCAAGCGCAGCGCATAGTCGAACGGGACCTCAGTGGGCAGCTCTTCCTTGTCGGAGGTCGACACGGACAGTCCCTTCACGCGGCCGAGTTCGCTCGCCAAATCGCGGCGCAACGAACCGGCGAGCACGCTGCAACTGTCGGGAGTGTCGCCGCCGCACGTCACGCGCGGAATCACGATCGCGCCCGACAAATTTGCGCTCGTCGTCGCACCATTCGCCGAGCCCATGCCGTCGGCGATCGCGCTCAAGGCCGCGTGGGCAGCCTTCGCGTCGGCGTAGCGATCTTCGGGTCGCGCCATCAAACAACGCAGGATGAACGCTTCGAGTGCCGGCGGAAACCCCAGGCGGACTTCGCTCGGCCGGCGCGGTTTGCCGTCGAGGATGGCCATGCAAACTTCGGGGAAACTCTTGCCCGGGAACGGCAGCGAGCCCGTCATCGCGTGATAGAAAACCGAGCCCAGCGCGTACACATCCGAACGCACGTCGAGCTCGTCACCGCGCACTTGCTCGGGGCTCATGTACAGCACCGTGCCGACGAGCATGCCGTGCTGCGTGATGTTCGCTTCGTCGTTCGCGCGCGCGATGCCGAAGTCCAGCAGTTTCACGGCGCCGTCGTCCTGCACCATGATGTTGCCCGGCTTCAGATCGCGATGGATCATCCGTTCTTCGTGCACGAGCGTCAGAGCGTTCGTGACGGCGAGCGCGATGCGCAGACATTCCTCGTAGCCGAGCGTCTGCTCCTTGATGATCTTGTCGAGCGTGCGCCCCTGCAAAAACTCCATCGCGATGAACGACGTGTTCTGGTCGCGCCCGTACTCGTAGACCGTCGCGATCGAGGGATGCGCGAGCTTCGAGGTGTGCTTCGCCTCGCGCAGGAAACGGTGGTCGGCAGCGGGATCGATCTCGACGTGCGCGCGCAAGATTTTCAGCGCGACGGTGCGGCCCAATTGCAGGTCGACCGCTTTGTAGACCTCAGACAACGGCCCTTCGCCGAGCTTGTCTTTCTTGGGATCGAATTCGAAGTGCGCGAAGTGCATGACGGCCGGGCGGTGGGGGGGGAGCGCGGAGCGGCGCGACAGATCCTATCGGAACGATCGGTCGCGGTTGCGCTCTGACTTCCCGACTCCGCCGGATCGACACGCTCTCTGGCACTTTCGTCCCGCCTCCGGCACAAGAATGGGCATGGCTGAGGCGAAGAGACCCGATTCCGAGCCCCAAGCGAAGGCGGAGTTGCTGCCTTTCGACGACGGCGACTTCCATTGCTTGTCGCCGTCGCTCGCGCGCGATCCCCAGTACAATGACCGGCGACTCGTGCTGCGGCGGAAGTTGCTTTCGCTCGCCAAAGTTTTCGCGCCGGAAGCGCAGGCGCTGGGTGTCGAGTTCGACGTACGCACGAGTTTGCACAGCCCGAGTTCGTTCAACGGCATGCAGGTCAAGCGCATCTGGGCTTACGCGGTCCGCGCCAAGTCCGAGAAGAAGCGCTTGAAGAGTGTCCTCGGCGCCGACCTCGCCAAGGATTTGGACGCTTCGTACAGGAACGCCTACGTGTGCGCCGCCGTCGAGAACGATGCGCTCGAAGTCAGCTTGCGCATCCACGCCGATGCGTGGTTCGACGGCGCGAATCTGGTCAATCGCGTGAAGCGCGAAGGCTTCGACGGTTGGAAGAAGCAGTTGAACGCGCTCGACGGCTACCGTTTGCGTCTGGCCGATTGGAAAGGCGAATGGCCGTGCGGTGCTCTCGGCAGCGAGAAGCTCGCCGAGTTCTTGAAGTACTACAAACCGGCCGAGCACGCGCTCGTCGTAGAGCGTCGTTGGCCTGCGACGCCAGGTCTGCGCGCAGCCCTGTTCGAACCGCACGTGCCGCGCGAAATCGTCGGCGAAATGCTGCGCCTCGTGCCGCTCTACCGCTTCACAGCCTGGTCGGCCGAGAGCGATTTCCTGTTCTCGAAGTGAGTTCGAGGCGGCTCGTCGACAAACGGAGTCAGGCTCCGTCTGCCGATGATTCGCCCCGCGTTTCGCGCGCGGTCATTTTTTCTTTTCGGCGAGCTCGGCGCGATAACGCTCGAGCGTCGGCACCAGGTTTTTCTCGAGCGCGGCCGCTTTCTCGGCGTATTCGACGGCTTTCTCGAGGTCACCCTGCATGTAGTGGACGCGCGCGATCGTGTCGAGCACCGGCGCTTCCTTGCCGCCCGCCATGTCGTTCGCGCGATTGCACAGCTCGAGCGCGTAGACGAGGTCGCGCGACTTGATCTTCGAACCGGGATCGACGATCTCGAACGCGACAGCCGCCATCGCCATCCAATCGTTCTTGCCGGGACCGGCGAAGTGCGCTTTCACGAAAGTGTAGCCCTTGTCGCACGCGTCGAGCTCGCGCACGAGCACGCGAAACTTCATCGCGGCCATCACGCCGAACTTCGCCGCGTCGAGCGCGAGCAATTTGTCCGCGACTTCGAGCACGCCGGGCCAGTCCTTCTTCTTGAAGGCCTCCGCATACTCTTGTTGCAGCGCCGCTCCGCGAGTCTCGTTCGCGAAGCGCGTCTTGTAATCGCTGCTCAACCGCGAGAGATCGTGTGTGCCCGCGATCACTTGCGCGAGCACGCCGTCGACTTGATCCGGATGCCCGATGAACGCGATCTTGCCGTTGCGATCGATCAAGAACGCGGCCGGAATCGATGTGCGACCCGCGGCCGTCATCAGCGCATTCGTCGTCGTACGCTCCTTGTCCCACGCGACTGCGTACTCCATCAGCTCAGGCTTGTCCGCGAGCATCTTCTCGACCGCGCGACGCGTGTTGCCGCGCTTGTCGACCGAGCTCAAACCGATCACGACGAGCCCTTGATCCTCGTACTTCGCCTGCAATTCGCCGAGGTGCGGTGCGGAGCGGATGCACGGTCCGCACCACGTCGCGAACACGTCCACCAGGTAGACCTTGCCCGGCGCGAACGCTTCGACGGGCGTGCCCTTCAACCAAGTTTCCACGACCAGCGCCGGTGCAGCGTCGCCGACCGCCAAGGTCTGCGCGGGCGATTCGGCCGTTCGAGCCGGTGCCGACTCGAACGCAAGAGTAGGGGTGACGGTGGCGCACACGGACAGCGCCAGGAAGACGAAACGCAGTTGAATCGACATCGGCTTGAACTCTCTCGCTCTAGGTACCTCGGGTTCGCGCGCGACGTCGCTCTCCAGTGAGCGCAATCCTTGCCGAACGCAAACGAAACCGCGGCCGCAGCGCCGCCTAGGTCCCGTCGATTCATCGGACGCCCCGCGCGTCCGACCGGAGTCAAGAAAGGATTTCGGGCGACCCTGTAGCGAGGGCACCCGATTCTCGAGGGCCGCACTCGGCAGTGGAGGCTGAGTGCGGCCCGTTTTCTCTAGGCGCTCTTGGGCCCCGGCCGACACGCCGCTCCGATTCAGCGCCCTGAGTCCGCGAGCTGGCGCCCGTCGCGGCGCGGTTTCCATCCGATCGGACGGGGCTCCTGCTCTTTCGAAAGTCCATGGGCTATCGCGTAGACTGTCGGCCCTTTTCGCGCACCGGTAGGCCCTTCAGGCACCCATGGACATCACCACCAAGAACGCCACGTCGGAACTGAAAAAATCGGCGCGCCAGCTCGTCCTCGGCATCCCGGGGTACACGTTTCTGGATCTGCACGAACCTGAGCGCCTCGCCGATTTGCACGCGACTTTCCTCGCGTTCGTCGAGCGCCGCGACGCGCCGTTGTCGGCGACATGGAGCGCGCACACGGATGGCAGCGCGCCGCTGACCGGTCCGAAGGAATCCGAATTGTTGATCGCGGTCGCGCGGCATCAGTCGGCGTTCATCGCTCAACTGTTCGCGATCGAAGGGGCGGTCGGAGCGCGCAAAACAGCGCTGCTCGATCGTCAGCTCGTCTACACAGTGCGAGATCGCTTCGTGAAGAAGGCGGTGCGGCGAGTGCAGCTCGCAGCCGGACAGACGGCCGAATCCGTGCACACTCATGCATCGAAAATCCTCGCCGCGGTGCCGGGTGGGACGGCAGACGCTGACGCCGAGGAGCGTTTTTGTTCGCGCGTGTTCGCGTTGCTCGAGCGTCCGACCGCCGAACCGCTCGCGCCGGGTGCGAGCGAAACCGTCGCGCAAGCGCTGGATGTCCTGGCCCTGTCGTTGAAGCTGAAGCGCGACGCGAAGGCGCCCGAACTCGACGGTTGGCGCAGTTTGCGCGAGCTGAAAGAGCTCGATTTCGAGCACGGTCTCGTGCATCACACGCGCCCGATGGCGGGCCTGCACGAGGCGATCGAAGGCCTCGAAGAACACCGGCGCTTGCGCGACGGATTCAAACTGACGGATCCGCGCGGCACCGACGGACAAGTGCTCTCGGAAGTGCATCAGTGCATCTTCTGTCACGTGCGCGAGAAGGATTCGTGCTCGCGCGGCCTCTTCGACAAGAAGACCAACCAGATCGCGAAGAATCCGCTCGGCATCGACCTCAACGGGTGTCCGCTCGACGAGCGCATCAGCGAGATGCACACGCTCTACGCGGAAGGCGATCCGCTGGGCGCGTTGTCGCTCGTGATGATCGACAATCCGATGTGTCCGGGCACGGGCCATCGCATCTGCAACGACTGCATGAAAGCCTGCATTTTCCAGAAGCAGGAACCGGTCAACATCCCGTTGATCGAGACGAAAACGCTGACGGACACACTCGACATGCCCTGGGGGCCGGAGATCTACCTCCTGCTCACGCGTTGGAATGCGCTGCGCGTGAAGCGACCGTTCGCGCTGCCGTACAACGGCATCAACGTGATGGTCGTCGGCATGGGTCCGTCGGGTTACACGTTGTCGCACTATCTCTCGAACGAGGGTTTCGGCGTCGTCGGCGTCGACGGGCTCAAGATCGAGCCGTTGCCGCACGCCTGGACCGGTGTCCTCGGCGAAGGCGCGCAGGACGTTCCGCCGATTCCGGTCGAGCACTACACCGACATCAAGGCCGAGCTCGACGAGCGCGTTTTGCTCGGTTTCGGCGGCGTTTCCGAGTACGGCATCACCGTGCGCTGGGACAAGAACTTCCTCACGCTCCCGTACCTGTCGCTCTTGCGCCGCGGCAACTTCCAGCTCTACGGCGGAGTGCGCTTCGGCGGCACGCTCGATCTCGACGATGCGTGGAAGCTCGGCTTCGATCACGTCGCCATCGCGACGGGTGCAGGCAAGCCGACGATCGTCGACATGAAGAACAATCTGTCGCGGGGCATCCGCAAGGCGTCGGACTTCCTCATGGCGCTGCAGTTGACGGGCGCCTTCAAGCGCGACTCGATGGCGAGTCTGCAGCTGCGCTTGCCCGTCATCGTGATCGGCGGCGGATTGACCGGCGTCGACACGGCGACCGAGTCGCTCGCGTACTACCCGTTGCAAGTCGAGAAGATCGCGGCGCGCTACGACGTCTTGTGCAAGCGTTTCGACGAGCCGATCGTGAGACGCTTCTTCAGCGACGAGGAGCAAGTCCATCTCGATGAGTTCGTAGCGCACGGCCACGAGGTCATCGCCGAGCGCCAACGTGCCCAAAGGGCTGGAAACAAGCCTGATTTCATCACTCTCGTCCAGAAGTGGGGCGGTGTGCGGCTCGTCTATCGCAAGCACCTGGAGGATTCGCCGGCCTACCGGTTGAACCACGAAGAGGTCGCGAAAGCGCTCGAAGAAGGCATCACGTTCGTCGAGTGCATGGCGCCGACCGAAGCGTTGCTCGACAAGCACGGCGCCGTGCGCGCGCTGCTCTTCGAGCGTCAGAAGAAGACCGAAGACGGCAAGTGGAAGGGCACCGGCGAGATCGTCGAGATGAAGGCCGCGAGCGTCCTCGTCGCTGCCGGCACGAGTCCGAACATCACGTACGAGCACGAACGTCCGGGTACGTTCCAGCTCGACAAGTGGAAGAGCTTCTTCAAAGTCGGCCGCGTCGATGCCGGGCAATTCACGCCCGTCGAAAAAGGCCGCGACACGAGCGGTGCCGCGTTTTTCACGTCGTACGCCAATGGCGCGAAGACCGTGTCGGTGTACGGCGACAACCATCCCGCGTACGCCGGTAACGTCGTCAAGGCGATGGCGTCGGCGCGCGACGGTTACGCCAGCGTCGTGCATGGGTTCGCGGGTCGCATCGCGGGACTGTCGCACACGCCGGCCGCGCTCGCCGAGCGTCGCCATGCCTGGCGCAAGCTCACGCAGAAGCTCGATTTCGAGCTGGAAGCGGTCGTGCACGAAGTCAATCGATTGACGCCGACGATCACCGAAGTCGTCGTGCACGCGCCCGCCGCCGCGCGTCGTTTCGAACCGGGCCAGTTCTACCGCCTGCAGAATTTCGAAGTGAACGCCGATGTCGTCGCTGGCTCGAAGCTCGCGCTCGAAGGTCTCGCTATGACGGGCGCGTGGACCGACCCGGCCAAAGGCTTGCTGTCGATGATCGTGCTCGAGATGGGTGCGAGCTCGCGCTTGTGCGCACTGCTCAAACCCGGCGAAAAAGTGGTCGTCATGGGCCCGACGGGAGCTCCGACCGAGATCCCCGAAGGCGAAAAAGTGATCCTCGCCGGCGGTGGACTCGGCAACGCCGTGCTGTTCTCGATCGGGCAAGCGCTGCGTGCGCGCGGCAACGAAGTCATCTATTTCGCCGCGTTCCGCAAAGGCGAGGACCTCTTCAAGCGCGAGGAGATCGAAGCCGCCGCCGACGTCGTCATCTGGTCGACCGACGGCGGTCACGAGATCGAACCGAACCGTCTGCGTCCGTACGACAAGCATTTCCGCGGCAACGTCGTGCAAGCGATGCTCGCGTACTCACGCGGCGAGCTCTACGAAACGCGCGTCGGCTTGGTCGAATGCGATCGCATGATCGTCATCGGTTCCGACCGTATGATGAACGCGTTGCGCGAGTCGCGCCACGGCGTGCTCAAGCCTTATTTGAAGGCCGATCACATCGCGATCGGATCGATCAACTCGCCGATGCAGTGCATGATGAAGGAGATCTGCGCGCAGTGTCTGTGCAAGCAGATCGATCCGGAGACCGGCAAGGAATTGCCGCCGGTGTTCTCGTGCTTCAACCAGGATCAGAAGCTCGACAACGTCGACTTCGAGAATTTGATGCAGCGCCTGAAGGCGAATTCGATCTCGGAGAAGCTCTCGAACCTGTGGCTCGACCACCTGGTGCACGAGGCGAAGCTGCCCATTTGGGCCACGCTCTGAAACGATTCGCGGTGGCGCGCGAGCGGACGCGAACTCAGGCCTGCAGATTCTCGAGCGCCAAGCGATAGCCTTCTCCGCGCACCGTCTGAATCGCGGGACGACCATGCAGGTCGAGCTTCTTGCGCAGACGCCCGAGGTGCACGTCGAGCAGATTCGTGCCCGGATCGTCGCGCATGTTCCACACGTCGAACAGCAGTTGTGCGCGCGACAACGTGGCGCCGGGCGCCTTGACCAACGCCAGCAGCAGATCGAACTCGCGCGGGGACAGGGCGACAGGTTGGCCACAGCGCTGCGTCTTGCGCCGCGCCAAATCCAACTTCAACTCGCCGACGCACAGGGGCGCGAGCGAGCGACGTCGACGCAGCACTGCTTCCATGCGCGCGAGCAGTTCATCGAACGAGAACGGCTTGACGACGAAATCATCTGCACCCAGGCGCAACCCGCGCACCCGTTCTTCGGGCGCGTCGCGCGCTGAGACGAAGATGACGGGGACTTCATCGCCCGCCTCACGCAACGCTGCAAGCAGCTCCCAGCCGTTCTTCACGGGCATCGTGACGTCGAGCAGCACGATCCCGAAAAAACCGGGGCGCTGCTCGTTCATGAGCTGAATGGCTTGCGCACCGTCCTTGGCGATGGCGCATTCCACGCCGACGGAGTGGAGGAGCGCGGAGATGTACTGACGAACGTCGGGTTCATCATCGACGATGAGCACTCGAACGTTCAGGGCCGGCATAGTGGAGGTGGTCACCGAGGATGCGTTTCGCGATGTCGAACTCTGAAGTGAGTCGGCAGGCTAGCAGCCCCGCTGTGCGCCGGACAGTTCGGAAACACTCATCCGAGCCCTACTGAAGGGGGCGTTACCGGACACCTGTCCGAAGGTGTCGCTCGTACTAACGAATTCGTCAGCTGCCTCCGTGTCAGGAGCGAGCGCATAGCGCGCGGGCGATCCGTATCAGCGCGCGCTCATCGCCTCGCGCAATTCAGCGAGCAACAGCGCTTCGGACAAGCGCGAGCGCTCTTCTTTGTGATAACCGCGCACCCATTTTTTGCCGTCGACCAGGATGAACGGCACCGCTTGCTTGCCGGTCTCGTTCTCGAGCTTGTCCGCCGCCGCGGCGTCTTCGTCGATGTACACCTTGCGATGAGCGACGTCCTTCGATTGCATCCAACGATCGAGTCGTGAGCAGTCCGGGCAAGTGCGCGACGAGTACACGGCCAGATCGTGGCCGACGAGGAACGCGAGTTCGGAATTCATGGTTGGGCGCGTTGCAGAGGCTCGCAACGCGCACGAATCCTACACTGCGGTGCGCGCGCCCATCATCAACGTGGGGCGAGCAGTCGTCGAACCTTCCTCTTGATGCGGGTAAGCGCAGTTCGAATGCGTATCGGCGAAGCGGAGTAGATCGGCGAGCGTCGTCTTCGAAATCCGCTCGCGGAACGCGCTCGAAGCCTTCTTCCAATACTCGTGCATCGGGCAGGCGGTGGCGTCGTCGCACGTGTGCTGACCGAGCAGGCAGACGTTCTCCGGCCCGAGAGACTCCTGGGCTTCGACGATCTCGATGAGGCGCACTTCGGAAGCCGGCCGAGCCAATCGAAAACCACCCGAGCGACCGCGCTGACTCTGGATGATGCCCTTCGCGACCAGGGGCTGGAGCACCTTGCCGAGGAACGGGGCCGGCATACCGAGCTCTTCGGCGATCTCGCGGGCGAGGAACAGGCGACTGTCGGTGCTGCGGGCGAGATAGGTGAGTGCGCGGATCGCGTACTCGTTGGACCTGGACAACAAGGGAGCCTCCTTCGGCTGCGTTTGCACTGGCAGTCGTCGTTGGAGAGGACTCTTGTGAGAGGGTGAGTCCGTAGCGACTGCTCGGGATCGTATTCGCGAACCAGTGGGTCCTGGATTCACGGAATCCGGCGAACAGGCGGGCTTCTTTCGGACCGATCCAGCGCGGCCGCGAGGGAGCGCTATCCTCTGACACTCGATGCTGCTCACAGCCCTCTCGCTCTACCTCGCGACGCAATCGCTTCCGGGCGAACCGGCACTGCCGCGGGTGCTCGTCTACACCGTCTCGGCGGGCTTCGAGCACGCGGTCGTGAAGCGCCCGGGGCCGGACGAGCCGTCGCTGGTCGAAAGAGCGCTCGTTCGGTGGGGGGCGAAGAGTCAGGCCTTCACGGCCGTCGTCTCGCGTGACGCGAGCGCATTCGAAGCGGCGAATTTGGCGACGTTCGGGGCCGTGCTCTTCTACACGACGGGCGAGCTGCCGCTCTCCGATGAGCAGCGTGCGTCGCTTTTCGCGTTCGTGCGTCGCGGTGGCGGATTCGTCGGCATCCACAGCGCGACGGACACGTTCTATTCGATGCCGGAGTACGGCGAGATGATCGGCGCCTACTTCGACGGACACCCGTGGCACGAGAACGTGCGCGTGATCGTCGAAGATCGTGCGCACGCAGCGACGGCGCACTTCGGCGAGAACTTCGAGATCGTCGACGAGATATACCAATTCAAAGCGCCCTTCGCGCGGTCAGGTTGCCACGTCCTGCTGTCGCTCGATGCGACTCGCGTCGATGCGAAGCGCGACGGCGTGAAGCGCAGCGATGGAGACTTCGCGCTGGCGTGGACGAAGCCGTTCGGGTCCGGTCGCGTCTTTTACACGGCCCTCGGCCATCGCGAGGAAGTGTGGAGTGATCCGCGATTCGAAGCTCACGTCGTCGGGGGATTGCGATTCGCACTGCGCACGGAACCGCGCGTGAAGCTGGAGGCGGCCGACGAGAAACGCCGCGAGAGTGCGCTCGAGGTCGGCGGTGATGCGCGCACAGGTCACGCGATTTTCAGTCGCGAATCGGGCCCGATGTGCGCGCGCTGTCACGTCGTGAATGGTGCAGGTGCGAGCGTCGGGCCGGACCTGTCATCCGTCGGGCGACGTCTGACGCGCGAAGACATCGTCGACTCGATCCTCGCACCGTCGGCATCGATCACGCACGGCTTTGGTGCGACGACTCTCGAGTTGAACGACGGAACGAGCGTGTTCGGTCGCGTCGTTCGTACGACGCCTGAAGCTGCGACTCTCGTCGACTCCGCAGGCACGGCGCGCGTTTTTCCGAGGAATCTCGTCAAGTCGAATTCCGCGAGCAGCGTATCCGCGATGCCCAATGGGCTGGCCGCGACGCTCACGAACGAAGAGTTCCGCGATCTGGTTGCGTACGTATGCACGCTCAAAACGCCGCCCGAGTTGACGAAGTAGTCGCGGGTCCGTTGTGCTGCAGGAGTCGATCGCATGAAGTTGCGACCTACTCGCTGGAACGACCCCATCCCTCTTTGCGCTCGAGCACACTTGGCCGCCACGCTGCAGTTGCATCGAAACTGACGTTTCCACTCCGCGCAACTAGACACACTTCGCCGCCACGCCCACCTCACCGGAACTGACGCTTCCATTCCGACCTGGAGCCGCACTCGGTCGCCGGGCCAGCACACTTGGCCGCCACGCCCTACCGCATCGGACCTGCCGTTTTCATCCCGAGCGACTCAGCACACTTGGCCGCCACGCCGTACCGCATCGGACCTGCCGTCTTCATCCCGAGCGACTCAGCACACTTGGCCGCCACGCCCCTTTTCTGCCCTTGACAGAATTCCTGGCAGGTGAATGGCGGTACTCCGCCACTCACCTGTCAGGAATCAGCGATGCGAAGCACGCTTGTGTAGTCCTTTGCTTCCAGTTGCCCTCGCGTTGCTCTTCTCCCTCGTGCGCCGACGCCCTTCAATTTCTGTCTGCCGAATCAGACCGACGAACCGAAGCGAACTTCGAGCGCGATGATTCGTCCGTGGATGTTTGTCAGTTGGAATTGTCGGACTGGCGTGCCCCCTCAAACCGCGAGGCAGAAGAGCAAAGCGAGGGCAACTGGAAGCAAAGGACTACACAAGCGTGCTTCGCATCGCTGACCCCGCACGCGTGAACCGCGGAGTACCGCGCTTCACGCGCACGGGGTTCTGTCAGAAGAAAAGGGGCGTGGCGACCAAGTGCGACTCAGTGTCGGAATGGACACGTCAGTTCCGGTGAAGCTGGGCGTGGCGGCGGAGTGTGCTGGCCCGGCGGCCAAGTGCGCTGACCCGGCGGCCAAGTGCGCTGACCCGGCGGCCAAGTGCGCTGGCCCGACGGCCAAGTGTGCTGGCCCGACGGCCAAGTGTGCTGACCCGGCGTCAATTGCGACTCCCTCTCAGAATAGAAACGTCCGTTCCGGCGAAGCTGGGCGGGTCGACCGATTGTGGCGCGCGTGCTCGGAATAGGAGCATCCGTTCTTGTGCAGCTGGTTCTGGCCGCCACGTGTGCCGAGTGACTCAGAATGGAAAAGGTCCGTTCCCGTGCCCTCACCCCGTTTCACAATGCTGCAAGCCGATACGCACTCCCGGTAGACCTTCGCAACCGACCTGACGCTCCCGCCCCTCCGCCTCCAACCCCCTTGAATGAAAAGAACCCGGCCGCATGGCGTTTGCCATGCGGCCGGGTTTTAGATGCTCACCACGCGGCAAGTGAGGACCCGCGGTCCTCCGAACTCACCGCAAAATGATCACGGGACCCACGTGATGCCGAGACCGCTCGACATGTTGTGACCTGCGACAACGCAGAAGCCGACGGTGATGTCGCGGTACCAGCACTGGTAGTGCTTGACGTTGCCGGCCAGGATCGGCGCGCCACCGACCGTGAGCGGGTTCGGGGTCAAGCCGCCCGGGTAGCTGGCGTTGCCAGCCGTCGGGAACACGACGCCGAGGCGCAAGATGCCGACGCCGGCGCAGAGGAGACCGTCATTGAAGTTGATCGGACCGAGCAGGCCGTTCGATTGGAAGAACAAGCCCGGGCCCGTCATACCGTCGCACGTGAGGACGACCGAGTCGGCCGAAACCGATGCGACGCCGACTGCGGTCAGACGCGCGCCCGCAGCGTTCGTCGAGTTCGCGCAACCGCGACCGGCTGCGCCATTGTTGACACACGGGCAAGCTGCGCCCGTGCCGTCGCCGAAGCACTCGCCCGCGCCGACCGGGGGCGGTCCGACGAGGATGTTGGGACGGACCGCGAACGCGCTGTGGTAGAGGCCGTTGAAGGCACCTTGCGCTTGGCAGAAAGTCGCTTCGAGGCGACCCGGGGGCGTGGTGTTCGCACCAAGGTTCACGAGGTTGACCGGAGCGGCGAGGTTGATCACGCGCCAGGCCGTGTCGGGTTGGATGTTGCACACCGTGAGGTCGCCCGTGAGGGGGAATTCGGTCGCTGCGACGCGCTGTGAACCGTAACCGATGAAGTACATGCCGTTCATCGTGTGGTTCGTGGCGAACGGGATCGTGACGAAGGTGTCCGTGCCCCCGCTTTGGATGGTCGTGGCGACTTGCTCGACGAGGACCGCGTCGGTCGGATCGCCGTCGTTCGAAATCGAGTCATTCCACAGGCCGACGTACGCCGGCGTACCGTTGACCCAACCGGCCGAGCCCGCCCAGCCCCAGCACACGCTGACGCCCGTGAGCGTCGTGACGTCGCCCGTGTTGGCGTAGCGGTTCAAACCGAGGACGCCCGTGGTGGCTGCGACGCCGAAGGAGAAGTTGACGTCGGTCGCACCGTCGTCGAGCGGGACCGCGCCCGTCTCGTGCGCCGGGTCGAGGTCGATGTTGAACGTGCCGGTGAAGCCGGGCAGTGCGGTGTTGAACGAGGACTGACCGACTTGGATGAGCAGCTGCTCGCCCGCGGTGACGTTGTAGTAGAGGATCGAGTCGAGCAGACCGGCAGTGACGCCGCCGTTGAAATGGAAATCGTCATTGCA
>Ga0163146_10002213_pt1 | contig 26743 bp, 22 predicted proteins | sample OliLakLV19MP7G1_FD_148648 | JGI IMG/M metagenome (GOLD analysis project Ga0163146, IMG submission 148648) | Freshwater microbial mat bacterial communities from Lake Vanda, McMurdo Dry Valleys, Antarctica - Oligotrophic Lake LV.19.MP7.G1 | ecosystem: Environmental > Aquatic > Freshwater > Lake >...
CTGAACCTCCTGAAGGAGTGTCAGCAGGCTGACACTCCTTCAGGAGGAAACTATTCAAAACACACGTCGACTCTTGAAAAAAGAGTAGAATCAATTCCAATTTCGGTGCAATTTTCAGTACGAACTAGTTATCCTGTGAAAACTTTTCCTGTGCCAGCAAACGTTCCATTTGTCGAAAAGGTTATGGTGTCGTATTTGGTGCCTGGATCTGTTCTGCTTGAGCTTGAGCAATCGGAGCTGGTCTATATTTCACATAGCCAAGATACGCGAAGGTCACGGTTAGAGCCACGATCATAAGCACCATGAAGAGGTGCCATGCGTATGTTCTTCCGGTGATGATAACTTTTAGATTGGTTGGTGCTTCGCCTGATTGCACTGCCAACAAATCGTCTCTGAAGTCTTTCACACTCTGGTATCTGGCCGTCGGATCTTTGCGCATACATTGTTCAACAATGTTTCGTACTCGCGCTTGTGCCATCGTCACCGGTATCGTCGGTGCGTCGCCATTGACGTGCGCCATCATCACTTCTAGCGAGCTTTCGCCCTTGAATGGCTGCGATCCAGTGATTGCTTCATACAAAACGCAACCGAGTGAATATACATCTGATCGAACGTCGATGTTTCTTCCCAGGCATTGTTCCGGACTCATATAGACTGGAGTACCGAAAATTTCGCCTGTGCGAGTGAGGTTTGGCTTGTCGTCGCCTTCGGCTTTGACCAGTTTTGCGATTCCGAAATCCACTAATTTCACGCAATCGCTGCCGTCAATTTCTTTGACGATCACAATGTTGCCTGGCGTGATATCCCGATGGATAACGCCTTTCGAATGAGCGTGTTCCAGTCCGTCAGAAACTTGAGCGAAAATTTCGAGGGCGCGATCGACATTCAACTTCGTTTCCTGGTCCAGAATTTTCGCCAGGCTGACGCCTTCGATGTAATCCATAACCAGATACGATCTGCCTTCGCCGTCGATGCCAAACTCGTTGACCGCGCAAACATTAGGATGCTTCAGTGCCGTGGCGGCTTGCGCCTCTTGCTGAAAGCGTTTCACGGATGGCAAGTCATAAACATATTTCGGCAAAATATATTTGACTGCAACCGTGCGATTGAGCAGCATATGTTTTGCCTTATAAACCTGGCTCATTCCGCCTTCTCCGATCAATTCGAGAATGACGTAATGTCCACCGATAATCTTTCCGATCAACTGATCGCGATTTGGATCAGGCGGGTTAGAAGCTTGCAATTTGTCACGGTAGGTCAATCGAAGATCGTCGAGACGGGAATCCTCTTCATCGTCTTCCTGGACGGTTTTTTCCAATTTACGATCGTCGTCTGACTTGCTGACCATGCGAAACAAGCTGCTTTCTATAATTCATTAACTGAGGATACTCTGTAAAATACCATATGTGAATAAGAAACGCGTCCAGCCCACCGTCTGAGAGGTTATCACCATGTCGCAGAGTTTGAGCAGTATATTTCACCTTGGCAAGGATACGACTGCTTACCGGCTGCTAAGTTCAGAATTCGTTTCGCAAGAAACCTGGCGCCAGCACAAGTTGCTTATCGTCAAGCCGGAAGCGCTGACGATGCTTGCCAAAGCCGCATTTGCAGATGTCTCTCATCTGTTGCGCAAATCGCATCTGGAGATGCTGAGCGGTATTTTGAGCGACGAGGAAGCATCCTCTAACGATCGGTTTGTTGCCATTGAGCTTTTGAAAAACGCCAGCATCGCCGCCGGTGGGACGCTGCCGATGTGCCAGGACACGGGCACCGCCATCGTCGTTGCGCACAAAGGCGACCGAGTCTGGACGGAAGGCGATGACGGCGACGCGATTCAAGAAGGAATCAAGAAAACATACAACGAATGCAATCTTCGTTACAGCCAGATGGCGCCGATTTCGATGTACCAGGAAGCGAATACCGGCAGTAATCTTCCAGCGCAAATCGAAATTTATTCCGATTCCGGTGATGCGTACGAGTTTTTGTTCATCGCCAAAGGCGGCGGTTCTGCCAATAAAACGTTTCTTTTTCAGGAAACCAAATCGGTTCTCAATCCGGAATCATTGACTAAATTGTTGACTGAAAAGATCGCGGGGCTGGGGACATCGGCATGCCCGCCTTATCACCTGGCGATTGTGATCGGTGGATTGTCAGCCGAGATGACTCTTAAGACCGTGAAACTGGCTAGCTGTCATTATCTTGACTCGCTGCCTACGGAAGGCGACAAAAGTGGTCGTGCGTTTCGCGATCTGGCGCTGGAAAAAGAAATTTTGGAAATCACGCGCAACCTCGGTATCGGTGCGCAATTCGGTGGAAAGTATTTCTGCCATGATGTTCGCGTGGTGCGTTTGCCGCGTCATGGTGCCAGCTTGCCGATTGGTATCGGAGTTTCGTGCAGCGCCGACAGACAGATTCTTGGTCGCATAGACGCAAATGGAATCTGGCTCGAGCAGCTGGAAACCGATCCCGCCCAATTTCTGCCTGAAGTCGAACCGACTGAACTCGGTTCTGACACAATCAAAGTTGATTTGACTAAACCGATGAAAGAAATTTTGGCTAGCCTCGCCGGGAAGCCGCCGGGCACTCGTTTGATGCTGACCGGAACGTTGCTGGTCTCGCGCGATATTGCCCACGCTAAATGGAAAGAAGCGCTCGAACGTGGTGAAGAACTGCCTGAATACACGAAGCAGCATCCAATTTATTATGCTGGTCCGGCAAAAACCCCGACCGGGTATGCCTCTGGATCGTTCGGTCCGACGACTGCCGGGCGCATGGACTCGTATGCGGATATGCTGATGTCTCGCGGCGCTAGCTTGATCACTCTTGCCAAGGGAAACCGTGGAAAGATCGTTAAAGACTCATGCGGGAAGTATGGTGGTTTTTACCTTGGCACCATCGGCGGTGCGGCGGCGAGACTGGCTCAAGACTCGATCAAAAAAGTGGAAGTAATTGATTATGCGGAGCTTGGTATGGAAGCTGTGTTCCGAGTTGAAATCGAAGACTTCCCTGCTTTCATTGTGATTAACGACAAAGGCGAGGATTTCTACAGCGATATCGCGCAGAAGAGAGTGGCTCTTTCAACGTCGAAAAAATAATCGGCGAAGATAACTGTGACTCGGATTCGGATTTAACCAATCAATAACAAGATAATGCTAGGCCGCATAACAGAAATTCAAGCATTCTTGTTTCACAAGGGAGATTAAGCATGCCGAGGCCCAGCCTTTTATATGCTGTTGCAGGATCGCTTATGTTAAACGTAAGCGCGATTGCGCCTTCGCGCGCGTTGGAGAATTCACTTCCGGAAATTCCATCGAAAGTGAGCAAGCTCGAAGGTTTTGCTCCGGAGCCATGGCGAGTGCTGTCATCGGCTACTGGCGATCTGAACAAAGACGGACTACCGGACGCGGCATTGATTGTTGCCTGTAATGGAAACAGCGGTGGGCCAGGGAGTATTGGCGCGGGCGTCGCTCAACGCAAACTGGTGGTCGCGCTCAAGAAAAAAGACGGCGGGTATGAAAAATCCGCCGAGAGTGATAAAGCCACAGGTCCTGGTGTTGGACCGTCCGCTGGAATTCCTTCGGTTGAGATCAAAAAAGGGGTTTTGTTCGTCAACCACAGTTGCGTCGCCAAATCTCGATACGAGTACTATCACAAATATCAGCTTCGCAAGGGACAATGGATTTTAATCGGATATACTGCCTCCACAGGCGATACCAAAGATTTGAACGATCATCAGACCATCGATGTGAACACGATGACTGGAGAGATATCGTCGACTTGTTTGTCAGGAAATACAACGGTCAAAGAACGCTTGCTGGAATTGTGGGCGGCGCCGATTGTTTCGGACGAGCCCTCGCCCTCTGACTGGGGCGCTCCAGCGGTAAAACTTTGCGGGTCGACTGCCAAAGGAGCTCCGTCCGCGACACTGCAGGCGGTGCACTCAGCCAAGAAACTTTTTGTCAAAGCTCAACTTGACGGTGACAAACATTTGACCGCAGAAGATGTCTGTTTGATCGATAGTCGCGGTCACGTCATTCCTCCTGAATCTTCGCGTGCCACCATATATGGTTATGTCGTCAACTCTTACGATCTGGCTGTTCATCCGCTCAAAGAGCTGATCTCGAAGCAAGAAAGCAATGGACATCCGGAACCGGTTTTGCGACTTAGCGTCGCCGTCAAATCGCGCAGTGCCGGCAATCAAAAATTGACCACTCAGGGTAAAAAACTTCCGGGCGCGATTTTTCTGAGTAAAAACAAAGGCGCGCCTGAATTGAAAGATGTGGATGTTCGCGCTGGCGATCCTGTTCATCCGTTCTTGCAATACGAATCGATGTAATAGTCGGATCAAGAGAAACTTCCGAGGTGACGCCGTATTTTCTTCAGAGTCTCTATACCGATCACTGCGCGGCTACTATAATGCTAAAAAGGCAAGTCGTTCGATGAACGAAAATTTCGTTCATTCCATTGGCAAGAGATAAAGAGTTGACCGAGGAAGCGCAAAATTCGCAACCAGTAGCAGACCCCTTACGGCACGGCATCAGATTCGGCGAGTTTCTTGCCGCCCTCGACGCCCTGCAGCCGGAGGATCTTGCTGGTGCGCTCATGGCGTCGAAACAGCTTGGCATTCCTCTGGGCAGAACGCTTGTAGTCAGGCGGCTGGTGTCGAATGAAGACCTCGGTCGGCTGCTAGAATTTCATGGTTTATATCGACGCAATCTGTGCGACTTCGATCAAGTTAGAGAAGCCTTCAATCTTTCGAAGGTGCAGGGGTTAAACGTCAAAGAGGCGCTTGGAGCCATCGGTCTCGCCGTCGATGAGATCGAATCCGTACGACTGGGCGAGTTATTATTGGCTGCCCAATTGGTTGATGTGAACCAGCTGAACAATGCCTTGTCGTTGCAGAATCTCTGCGGTTTGCCGCTTGGTCGAGTGCTTTGCATTCACTTTAATTTTCCTCCGGAAATTATCGACGCGGCGCTCAATTTTCAAACCAGCATACGCCAGAAAACTCTGAGTTACGTGGACGCTGTCGATCAGCTCAAAATCATGCCTCTGGAGTTGAATTCGCCGGCAATGAAACTTGCTATCGAACTCGATTTCAGAGATCTTTTGATTGCTGGAAAAGTTTGCAGCGAAAGTGACGTTCAGACCGCGACAAACTTTGCGCTCGCCAATAATCTGCCCCTGGAGCAAGTTTTAGCCGGTTTCACCTGGATCGATCCGGCTCTGGTTTCTGCCACTCTGGGACTAAGTAAATTGGTTGACGGCGGCTACATCACAGGATACGAAGCCGTGAATTTTTTGACCAACACCGATCTTTCCAAAAAGAAATCCGGCGATGACGGCAGTGAGAATTTGAATTTGCACAAATTCCTGTTGGCATGCGGGTTTCTGACGCCTCAAGATATTAAGGAAATCGCGCGTTTGATCGTCTCGCGAAAAAAAGAATTCGGAGAAATAGTCGGGCGCACCATAGACGATACTACTCCAAAAGACGAGTTGCAAAATCTGGTTTTCCAAACGTTCTCATCGGATGCGCTGTTAGCAGCGTTGCTATCGAAGATGTTCGGCAGTGACGAACTCGTAATCGCTCACGCTCGGAATTTGGTCGATTTACTTTCCATCAATGGCGCTTCGGTCGAGCAAGCGATTCTCAGTTTTGCTGCTATTAGAAGAGATGTCGCAAGGTTTAGCGCCGCCAACTAGTTTGCTGAAAATTCGTTTGCATTTGCAGGCGATCCGTTAACTTGAGCTAGAATTGTGACGTACCGACTCGCCTCAATAGGTCAGATTGACTCTCTGAAGATGACGGATTCAGACTTTGACGTAACTGCTGATTTGCTCGCCCCGGTGGCGCCGGACCCTGTGGGGGCGGACAACCGCGTGGGCGATGTTCTGGCGGGCAAATACAAAGTTCGCGACGTGGTTTCCAACAGCCCTTACGGGACCATGTATGCCGCAACAAACTTGGCAAACGGCGATCTGGTTTTGGTTGAAACGATCAAATCGAGTATTCCGACCGGTCTCGATACTTTTGCAAGACTTGCGAAAGGCTTTGAAGGCCTCGAGCATCCGAACATTTTGAAACTACTCGCTTATGAAGAGATTGATGCAAAACCTTTTTTTGTTTGGGAATTTGTTGATTTTGTTCGTCTGGAAGATTTGATTAGTTCAGGTGGTTTTCTCGAACAAGAATTTGAAATTTTCGACACCATCAGTCAAATTTGTCGCGGTCTGCAATTCGCGCATGAGAAAGGAATTCCGCATGGATACTTGCATCCGCGCAACATTTGTCTTGCCGATCTAGGTGGAGAGATTTGCGTAAAAATCGCGAATTTTGGTTTTGCCCACATGCTTCGACAGTTGATTTCTTTTGAGACTGCCGGGATTGTTCTGCAGCCGAAAAAAGAGAATGACATTTACCAGCTCAGTATCTTGACTTATTTCGTGGTCACTGGTGAATCACCGAAACCCGGTCGCACACTCGATGAGATACTCGATCCGCGTTCGGCCGACAAGGTTGGTTTTGAAGCTCTGGCGGATCACCGTCCTGATTTGCGTTGTTACGATGAGTTGATGCAGATCCTTGATGATACCGCGGATCCAGACGAAGAATTTCGTGTTAAAAGCGCCAGGGAATTCGAGGATGGGTTGATCGACTGGCATGAGTCGACAAAATCGGCTGTGGCAGCCAATTCTGAAGTGGTCGAGAAAGTTGCTCAGGATCAACAAGCTCCCGAGTCCGCGCAAAAGAAACGACGAAAAATCACGAATAACATGCGCACTACCGTGAAGCAAATGGTTAATTTGAAGTCGAAACAATTCAGCCAGGAAGAAACGGCTGTGATGAAATTGACTAACATTGCGGCGGCGAAAGGTCCGCGGCAATCGCCGATCAATTCCGTCATTCGTCTGTCCGTGACACTAGGTGCGGTGCTGCTTATCACCGGTCTTGCTGTGTATGCCGCGTTTTTCAAACCACGTGAAGTTAAGGAAGGCTGGGTAAGTGCATCGCAAAAGTTTGCCAACATCGTTGCTCCGGGCAAACGTGATGACGGCGAAGTTTCAATTGAACCTATAGAAATTCCAGCGGTCTCGCATGCACCGCAGGTGGTGCAGCCTGGAGAGAAGCCGCCTTTGATGCCGATGGAAACCGCTAAGCCGAAGACGAAGTTGCCGCCGTTTGACTCTAATATTTTGCGCGATTTGTATAGAGCGGATTATGTGGCAACTAACAATCAAAAGAAACGCGGGTTTCGAATTGAATATCGAGAGTTCAACAAGGATTGGATTAGTAGGTAGTTTGACTCGGCATTTGAGAAAGTTCTTGGAATCCGGTAAATTGAATTAGTATGACGGACAATCTCAAACAAATATTGAAGACAATTGCGCCACCGCCGACGCAGGTCCAGTCAACCGACCCGTTGGTCGGCAGTCGTTTGAACAACGAATATCATATACTTCAACTGCTTGGCCAGGGCGCCATGGCGAAGGTTTATAAAGCGCGGCAGGTCACCCTTGATCGAACAGTCGCGATTAAAATTCTGACTTCGGAAGCACCGGATTTAGTGGCGCGCTTTATTCATGAGATTAAAGTACATAGTTCATTAAAGCATACGAACATAGTTGAAGCGCTTGATTGTGTGACTGACATGCGCACTGGGCAGACGTGTTTCATCATGGAATACCTCGATGGTTCCTCGTTGCAGCAAGTTGTGCGTGCGAATACTGGTGGTTTCAAATCCGAAGAAGATATTCTCTTTGTTGCCAGTCAAATGGCGGCTGCGTTGAACTACGCCCACAGGCAGGGCGTTATCCACCGTGACTTGAAACCTGCCAATCTTGTCTTTGTAGAATCGCATGGGCAGCTGCAAGTTAAGGTTGTCGACTTTGGGATGGCGCGCTTGCAAGAACAGTTGCAGCGCTTTACTAAAACCGGACATATTGTCGGTTCTCCTCTGTACATGAGTCCTGAGCAGTGTATGGGCAAAGAGCTCGATGCGCGTTCTGATGTGTACGCACTGGCGCTTGTGACATACGAGATGGCTACCGGTAAAGCACCATTCGCCGATGCTGCCTCGCTGTATGACGTCATGCAGTGTCATTGCGACCCGGACAAGAGACCGACTTCGATTGCCAACAAGAATCCAACATTGCGTTTAAGTCAACGGCTCGAAGACGTCATCAACACTGCATTGCAGACTAATCCCGATCAAAGATTCCAAACCGTGAAACTTTTCGAGGACGCGCTGAGGAGCTGGTATGACAGCGTTGAAAAAGGGCTGACGCAGGAAGAAGTCGATCTCAAGCCGATAGAACGCGGGTCGCCGCCGACGACGGAGGAAGTTGATACCAGTAAATCGATCGATAGTTTGCCGGCGCTAATGAAAAGATCGCAGGCCGCTGCACCTCGCGTGCCGGCCGAACCCCGCATGCCCGCTGCACCTCCATCTGCAGAGGGCGCGCCGGTTACGGGACTGGCGGGCATGAACTTAGGCAAGTCCGCGGCTGCGGCTGGAGCTGTTGGTGGAGCACCGATGAACTCAACCGGAACCGCCAGCACAACGGCTGACGACGGAATTCCTGGCGCAGCTGCTGCGCCGGCTTCGGCAGGTGCAAGCACCGAAGGCGCGAATCAAGCGAAGTCCGCAACAGCTCCAGGCAATGGAGCGCAAGTTATTGGCGCGCTGCCTGATCCTTCGACTGAGGCCCAGAGTGTTGCGCCTGCACCACTTCTGTTCAACTCAGGTGAGACCGCGCAGGGGAAAGGCGATAATGCCGCAGCCCCAGCCAAAGCGGTATGGCGCATTCCGGAGATGGTCACCACGCACCACGGCGGTGGTTGGGGGGTGGTCGACGGACAAGAATTGAACATGATTCGCCAGAGCGAACCGATGATCGGCAGATTGTTGAACAACCGATATCGGGTTCAGGAGCTGATTGGCGAAGGTGGAATGTCGGTCGTTTATCGCGCCGAAGATAAAGAGACCGGCAAAATGGTGGCGGTCAAGTCGCTCAAGTTTGTGGATGCGGAGCTGGCAGAGCGGTTTTCGCGCGAAATCAATTTGCACATGGAACTCAAGCATCCCAATATTGTCAGAGCGATTGAGCGGATTTCCACTTACAACCAAACCTTCTTCGTTATGGAACTGCTCACTGGCACTGTACTTGAGGACTATCTCGAACGTGAATTCAACATCTCATCGTTCAACGACATCTGTTCTATTCTGTCTCAGATTTGCGATGCATTGGAATTCGCCCACGACCAAGATGTCATCCATCGAGATTTGAAGCCGGGCAACGTCATGCTGGCCGATCAAGCTGGCCTGCTGCGCGTGAAGGTTCTCGACTTTGGATTGGCGCAGATTCAGGATGATTTGCAGCGCATGACGCGCACTGGAATTCTTGTTGGTTCGCCAGGTTACATGAGTCCAGAGCACTGTCTTGGTTTGCCGCTGACCTGCCAATCGGATATTTATTCGCTCGGAATTCTCGCGTTTGAAATCATTGCCGGTGAACTTCCGTACGAATCCGAAACCGATATCGGCATCATGAAAGCGCACTGCGACAAGAATCTGCGCGCTTTGCCGATTTCGAAATTTCGTCAGGATCTGCCCGCGATTGAAGAACTGGAGAAGGTGCTGGCTTGCGCGCTCGAAAAAGATCAGACCGTTCGGTACGCCGCGATTGAAGATTTTCGGCGAGGGCTAAACGGCTGGTGGCTAGCGGCTGGAGGGGGAGCTGAGGAGTCGCCGTTTAAAGAACGGCGTCGGCGAAGAAAAAGAGTTCGAAGTCAAACCGGTATTCCTGCCGCCACGGCAACCGGTGACCAGACCAGTGTTTCGCAATCGGGCACAGCGGTCAAAGAGAAAGATTTAGTCGCCGAGAAAGAAAATCTCGATTCACTCGTAGACAAGCAACGCCAGTCTCGCGCGGAAACGGTGACGGCCAAGTGGCGTGCAGACTCGCGCTTCGACGGCGGCGGACGCAAGAATCTAACGATGGTAGTGATCACTATTTTGATATTCTGCGTGATGGGCACAGTTGTTTGGTTATCCAATAACAAACCCAGGGAAAAACCAGCAGTCCAGGCGGCACAACAATCTGTGCCGACTACTCCTGCTTCTGGAGTGGGCTCACCGAACAGCACCACGAGCGTTTCGCCCGGTGAAGCGACCACTGCGACCTCTTCGACTGAAACTCCGTCCCAGTCGCTACCAGCTAACCAGCAACCAGCTTTCCAGTTTCCTGACCAGTATCCAGCCAACGACATTCCGGTGGGCGATGACCCGATAAAGCCGTCGCCATCAGACGTTCCTTCAGTTTCTTCTTCCCCGGTTCCAACCGACGGCACAGAACCACCTAAGAAACGCGGTTACAAGATTCTCGCGCCCGGTCAGTTGAAGTATTGAGGCCAAGCCAAGTCTTGAGCGAGCCTGCGGAAGAGGAGCGGGTCCGATCATCGCCTCTCAGTTGAGAGCTGACAATTCGTAGCTCATCCACGACCTTTTCGCGGAGCGAGATTCGGTTGCGTCAGCAGCGTGTTTTTCGTTGAGATCGAGACGCGCTTTTTCGAAACTTCTTCTTTGTTATTCGATGCGTCAATTCACTTGAACGGCTCAGTATCGTCAGCAGGATAAGTGTTTGGGATGCTGAAGGTTTCCAATGGCTTTGTTGGAAAATGTCATGTTACAGTATGGCTACCCATCTCTTTTCTGTAGTATCGAGTAGCGCAATGTCAAACAGACGCACGGAACGCGGCAACATGCTAATTCTGATCACGGCATTTGTCGTGATTGTGCTTGCCTTGTTGTTTTTCGCACTTGGTTATGTGAGGCTGGTCGGCAGCAGTTCGGAGCAGAAGACCGCGATTGAAGCGGCCGCCATCGCCGCCGCCCGGGACATCAGCACGATCGTTATCAACACGCCGGACTTCGGCTATGTTGGACTTTCCGATTCAGCGCCGATTGGCTCTGCAACCTCGGCGGGCGACGATTATTACTTGCCTGTTCACAGCATCAACACTTTGATTGGAACGGCGAGATTGGATTATCTAATCGCAAGTCAGCCCGGGCTGGACGTTCCCGAATGGCGCGAGTTGGCTACAGCCGATTTGGAAAAAGCAAAAGCCGCGTCACAAACGCTAATCGACAGAATCAAAGATGCGGTAAAACCAGGCGGCGTCGAGCGAAACAAGCATGGACAGGAAGTCCGACCATACAATTCGGCGGAGCAGGCATATCAACAAAATTTGATTCGCATGACCGGGGGGTCCAGTTACGTCGCCAATTCTATGAAGTTGGAACTTGGCGAAATCGAGGGCCCGACTTGCGTTCCCGTACCGTCTCCGCTTGGATCGGACAGCTCTTTAACCGCGACCAACACTTCATCTGGTTGCTACAAGTCTTACATCAACATGCCGCTCGGTGATGTTGATTTCGTTTTTGCCGCCATTGGAAGTTCAATTAAACTGGTTGATAACAGTCGTTTCGTGCCTCGAATTGCCGGTCTGCCTTATGACTATCCAACAATCGTCAGAGCAGAAGCCGTGCAACTCGTTAAAAATGCTACCGGTCCGGATCAAAGTTTGAAGTCGGCTGCCTGTGCGCAGCCAGCGAGCGTATACGATCCACGTCCTTATCCGGGCGCGCTCACCATCAGCTTTCCCGACGGTCGACCAGACGGCAATCAGGCACTGAACACGCCCAGGGATATGTATGGTCCGATTTTGAGTGAACCAAGTGATGTCTGCGATTACCTCGATGCCACGCCGGGAGATTACCCGACCACTAGCGGCAGTCGAATCGTCGCCAGCTCATCCTGGCCAATTCCTTCGGATCCCACTGTTCATGCGTCATCGGCATGCAAATTGGCTGTTTACGATTGGCTCCGTAGAGCCGGAACACGCGTCAACATCGACTCGGTCGTAGGGATGCACTACACGCCGTTTCTGCCTCAAGGTCCAGATGTGCGCTGGCCTCCAGGACGCGAGGTCGGATCCATTCCGGATGGAATCGCACACATTTACAAGTTTGACACCGATGGCGTAATCGATTACGAAGCGGTGCATCAGAAGCCATATCCGTGGTGGGTTGTTAGTGACAAACAAAACATGATTGAATGTTTTGATGCCATCACAGATGGTGCCGCGGAACGAACGATTCAACCGGTCGCGTTAACCATAATTCCGCCAATCGGCATTCCTCTTGCGAAAGTGGTTCTCACCAAGCGATACGACATGTTCGTTCGGATCTACAGCCGTCGATATGGTGATCCTGGTGGCATCCACGAGGGCGAGCCGATGGACAACAATTTGGTTTCGTACTCCAAAGTAAAGATCAATGGACTGAATAAATTTGGTACACCAACAGCCTCTATCTTTGCCGAATCCTCCGGACGAGGCGCTCTGAAAAAAGGTGGATCGACGATTGGTGTAGGTGTCGGTGCGATACCAACTCTCATGCCACAGGAAGATTTCGCATTCACGTGGGCGCTGGTCACAATCGGCGATCCGAACGTTGACAGAACTCCGAAATTCCCTGACGGCACCGATAGGTACGAAAAATTCGACGGCGCCGGACCCGGTGTCCGCCCAACGTATGGTGCGAATGGCTCGGTTGCGGATATTCGGTTCCGCAGAGTGGTGATCGCCAAAGATCCAGTGTCAGAGGTGATTTCCATTTTGGGAAGCGTGCTTCCAATCCAAAGACAGCAAGGTTACATCGGCGAAAAATAGACGCTGAAAGCTGCAAAATGAAGCATAATATGAGCATGCCTTCTTTTCGTTCCAACCTTCCGCGCTTTTCTTCGATTGCCCTGAGTCTGTTGTTGCAGACTCAGTTGTGCTGTGCGTTTGCAGCGGATGTGGTCGGACTTGATTCGGCTTGCAAATTGTACGCTGCTGGAAAAGTGCAAGAGTGCGCGAAACTGGTTGATGGTTTCCTGGCGAAGTCGCCGAAAGATCCATCCGCACATTATTTGAAAGCGAATTGTCTTGTGAAGCTGAAAAAATTGCCTGACGCAATTCATGAATACGCGTTGGTAGAACACTTTGCGCCCAACACAAAACTAGCTGCCCAAGCCAAAAGTGCAGGGGCTAAACTGGAACTGTTTCAGTTGCAATCAAGTGCCAAAGTTAGTGGCGAACAAAACGGCGGCAAAGTTAATCCGAAACATTTACCGCCCGGCACAATTGACTTGATTCGAAAACAGGCTGTGCAAGCCAGGAATCGGGCAATTGAAATGGGGCAAGCGGAAGCCGGCAATGAAGTGTCGAAAGCCGCCAACCAGGCAAAAGCAGAATTGGATCGAGCCGAACGCATGGCTCAAGGCGCACAGCACCGAGGTGATGTGACTGGCGCTTCGGGTTACGATGCCGAGTTGGCGCGTAATCGCGCGCAAGCAAATGCCGATCAGCTCAAGCAAAATGGCGAGATTCGCGCTGCCTGGAAAGAGCAAGAAGCCAGGGAGAAGGCGGAGATTTTGGAACGTCAGGCTGAAGAACTGGAAGAGCAATTGGTCAACGATCGCCCGTATAAAAACAGATCGGTGAAGCTCAATCCGGTCGGAACGAATTTATACACGCGGAATTATTCGAGCGCGAAGCCGCCAATCAAGCAGCTGGACGCGCAGGCGTATACTTTGCCTGGTGACGCGGGGATGCGAAGAACATCAGCGACAGTGAATGGCAAACCAGGCTCGGCACCGAATGCGGTATCAGGTCGTTATCGAGCAGGCACAGGCACCACTAGTGCAGAAGCGAAAGTAAAAGGTTTGGTTGTGCCAAGATAAGGCTCTGCGCAGGCGCATGCGTGCTCTTAGAAGGACGCGCTAGTTCATTTCCGAATTTGCGGATTCGCATTCCATTTAACTATCGAACCAATTTTAGACTTGCCATGAACCAGGTATGTCTAGTTCAAATTTTACAAAAGCATTAAGCTTGTTGCTTTGCGCGTTTGCGGTAAACCACTTTCCATGCCAGGTGCGGCGAATTGTCCGGCAGAACAAAACGGGCTCGTTCCATTCTGACAATTTCAAATTGTTTTTCCGCTTCGTCGACTAGTTCACTTGCTTTTAATTGCGGCGGACCTTCCACGCCTTCCGGACGAAACTCATCAGCGTTGCCTGCCAGGCACAACCAGAAGCCACCTTCACCCAGTGCAGTGTGAACGCGATCAATAAATTTGCTCCTCACATCTGGTGCCATGACGTGGTAGACGCCACGGTCAAAAACAAAGTCGACTGAACCTGCTGGAACTGGCTCTGCGGCTAAGATATCGGAGACCTCGAATTTAACTTCCACGCCTGAATCTTTGTTCTTCTGAATAGCCGCAGCGATAGCAGTCGGAGCATAATCATTTGCCACCACGGTGCAACCTTGTTGCGCCATCCAAACTGCATTGGTTCCGGTTCCGCATCCGATTTCGAGCACACTGGTTGGTTTAACTTCAGATCTTTGAAAGTACTCCACCAGTTCCTCTGCAGGCATACCAGTGTCCCAGGGCAAAGAATCTTTTCCCGCTTTATAGCGGTCGTCCCACATGTCGCTGCTGTACATTCGGTTTCCTCCGGTCTCCCAAAAACACACGGTCCGAACGGAGCCGCGGCTAACTTTATACCTGGTTTATCGCCAGGTTCAGGCAATCGCTATGAAAAAAACACCTTTGATAACTGGCTGCAAATTCCGCGCAGGACCGTCACGCTAAGATCAAATAGCTCGTTTTGTTGCAAGTTCTTGCTGACTTGGTGTGTTGTGCTTCAACAGCCGTTTTCCGTTTTCTGATGCCACCAGTCTGAATTCTTTAAATGAGAGCGCCTTGCGAACCTCGACCAGTGCTTGTGATTGTTGAAACAGAGGAAAGTCGGATCCGAATAAGACGCGTTCGGGACCGACGGCATCGACGGCGCGACGAATGATTTTTGCGGGCTGCCAGGACGTTTCCAGAATTATATTGTCGCATCGCTTAGCCAGTTCTATAGCGCCTCTCCATGACTCCCAGCCCATGTGATTGAGAATGAAAATGCATTTTGGAAAAGCTCTAATGAGTGGTGCTATTTCGCCTAATTTTAAGCAAGTAACATCTTTAGACAACACTTCAATCGGAATATGACCCGTATGAATCGCAACAGGCAAGCCAAACTCGCTGGCAAGTGCCACGAAATCACCAGCGTTATCTTTAAAGTTTTTGGGCTGATAACCACCAACCATTGGATGAATTTTCACGCCGTGAATCAAACCGTTTTCAATGAATGGTGCCAAATAGCCAACAGGGTCAGGATGCGAGCTTTCAACGGATCCAAAAACGCAAAATCGACCAGGATATTTTGAAGTTTCATCGAGAATTTCTTGTGTCGTGGTTAACGGTTCCAAAGAGTGAATCACTGATTGGCTGATGCCGAGCCTGTCCATACTATGTATCAAACGTTCCAGTCCATGCCGTTTGAACAGTCTCAACGCTTCGGCGAGAACGACCAGTCCGAATCGCGAATACACAAAGCGGCTCATGTCGTCGTTGAAATTCATCGCGATAAATCGCATCATGCGATCGTGCACACTTTCGGTGAGATCGGCGATCGGTTCCGCGAAGGGCACGACGTGGCGGAATATAAATGTGTTGCGTGACTCAGGAAAGACTTTCTCAATTCCCGCAAGTGACATTATGTGTGCGTGAAAATCGACTATCTCAACTGCTTTTTCCATGGTTTCTTCTTTCTTTGATTTGCTTACTAGATAGCATTAAATCCACTGGTTGCGGCCAGTGACTGCTTAAGGCGAATTAGAACAAGTTGAGTGCCGAAAAGTAAGCTAGACGCTGAAATTCGAGAAAATAAACTTCATGCGTTCGATATCTTCGTCGACTTGTTTCTTGAGTTTGTCGAGCGCGTCCCAATCATGGTTCGCAGCGGCTTCGATAATCTGTTTCTCTCTAGCCGCTAAGGCGTCCAAAGACTCCTGGGGGCGCTGTACACTCGCTGCCCACTGACGCTTGTAGTCGTCGTACTTTTGCATTTCACTCTTGGTCAACAACGCCGTGTCGGTGTTGTCGCGGGCATTGTCGACTGTCACTTCAAGACCGTCGGTTGTTTCGACGTTGTCGTCTGTCGCGAGGGATATCAATAAGTTGAGCGGGTCCTGCTCCATCGGCTTTTGCTGTGACTCGGCCAGCAAATTCTCGTTGGGCGCCGAAGCTTTCGACTTGTCTTTGCCGTCGTCAGATGTATCAGGAGAATTCGAAGGATTTTTTGCCATGAGTGTGCTCTTGGGACTTTTTGTTATATACCCAGAGATTTAAATGAGTCTCCCGGTTCCACACTTCAACCGATATCGGTTGAGTGTCACAACCCGTGCGGATGCAATCCCAGATTGGGTTTGCGTAAATCGGAAAATCGCGGTGTCAGAACTCTGATAGCTGAGGGCAGCTTGCGTTTAATTTTCGGGACGCGTCCAGGAGTGGCTCTTTTCAGGAATCATGTTGGCTTGATGGCTGAAATAGCTTTTCAGAAGTCCCTGCATTCCGCGTTTGCGTAAATCGATGTGGAACGGGCTCTTGTACCAAGTCATCAGTGCTTCTTCTGACGTCCAGATGCTGACAAGCATGTATTTGTTGCTGTCTCCAGGGCTGGCGTACGCATCGATGTAGACACAGCCTGTTTCTTCGTTGTTGATTTTCAGGCACTCGCCCACCATGCCCATAAACTCCTCGTGGAATTCTGGTCCCATGAGGGTCACTCCAAGCACGTTCATTACTGACATCGGTCATCCTCGGTTTCTTCAATGAAGTCTAATGTTAAACCATCGGTTGCAGGTTTTTGGCGTCAGAATCATTGTGGTTCAGGGCATAAACCCCTAAGGACACCTCAGAAGACGATCGATGGTAAGCACAAACAAAGGCGACGTCAGCGATTCGGCCGCTGGGCAAGTCAAGCCTCAAGCAGATGAAATAGAGGGTCAACCTGTAAATGTTCAGGTTTACCAAAATCCGAAGGACTTTGCGTCTTCGTTGACTACCGCCGTGGAAAAACAAGACCAAAAGGACGGTGCGATTCTTCAGCGCATTGAGGGTGGAGCCGCGCCTTTTCAGCTTGTCGCCGATGCCGGCTTCGGAAAACCGCAGGTGGACGCTGGTGCTGACCAGGCAGGCAAGCCTGTTGCGAACGACGCAGTCACTAGCCGAGTTGAGCAGGATGGCAAGGTTGTTCGAGAGCGCACACCGGGCGGTGATGTTGTTCTTGCGACCGACGACAAAGGGAAAATCCATCGGTTTCCTGATGAAAAGATTACAAAATTACCTGTCGACTTCAAATCGATTCCTGATTGGCGAGTGAAACAAATTACTTCGCAGGCTGATGGGTTGATTAAAAACTATACCGATCCAAAAATGCCGAATGGAAGACCTGATGGAAAGCTGAGTTTCCACGATATGTCGAGCATGATGAAGGACATCGGCAAGATGGATAATTTGACGGAAGTCGAAAAATGCCGGTTGTGGACTGAGGTTCGGATCAAGATGCAGCAGAAGGAAGTTCCGATTCTTGATGCTGACGAAAAAGAAAAGATGATCGATTCCTGGAAAGGGAGTGATGATCCGTGGCACGCTTTAATCACGATGAATGATGGCTATCATGGAAATCATTTGATCAACATGTCAGAGAAGGACGCATCAGAAGCGATCAAAAAGCATGAGAACGGCGGCGAGGCCGACAAAATGGGCTTTGTTCGAGGCATGATGTGGAAGACGGCTAAAACTGTTTTAGGTGTCAACACCGGTGACGTCGAAGCATCAGAAGGTCAGCTGCGAGCGCTTCGTGAGCTTAGATCAAAAGGGACGTTCAGCGCGTATGCCGATGAATGGACGCGGCAGTTCGTTCGTAACGACCGAGATCAATATGGACGCCCGAAGTGAATGAAATAGTTTTGCTCCGGTGAGACGCCGATACCAAATGCGGTGCCACTGTTCTAATGAGGCTGCGCATCTCGAGCGCTAATTCGCTCGTGATACCACTTAGGTAAATGTACGCGTTTATCATTCAAAGTCAGGAATAATGGCGCGACGTGAATGTCGTTGAACATTTGCTTCAGGCGGTAATATTCATGTTCTAAAGCATCGAGTTCGTCGTCGATTGCTAAGACTTCTGCTTGTTGATTTACGTAGTGAAGGGCTTCTGCCGGATCCCATCCTTGTTGAACAAACGCTTTGGCGATGGCTTCTTTGGCCTGGCTGACTTTAGCCATTCCGCAATCATCATGCGCAATCAGGATGATGTTTTTTACGCCCTTTGTCAGGACATATCCGACGGCGAACTCCTGCCCTATAAGCCGGCCACCAGCGGTTCTAATCACATAGGCATACTTGGCTGGAATCGGAAGTGCGTAGCGAAACTCGATGCAAGTCGAGATCAAAATTTGTGGTTGATCATTCACATGCAGAGGATATCCGAAGTTTTGTGCTTGGATAAAAGAAGCGATTGGAGTGCCATTCCAGCGAGCTGGAATGTCATTTGATGACTGCATCTGAATCAAGCGTGACTTGTGTAATTCAGGTATGGATGAATAAGAATCGTACATGCGTCCTCCATCAATTTTTTGGAGGAGACCGGAACTCGAAAATTCCGGCTGTTAGCACCATCCTTGGTGCTATGCCTCAGGTTTCATCGGACTATGCCTTTGAGCCCCGTTAACCAGGCTAGCAGAAACCGCAACTGATTGGGACTTTCCGTAAGCTTTTCTTCTATTGTGTGTTGATGACGTTTTTAAACCGACAAGAAGTGCGGCTCTTTAGCCAACGTTCCGTTGTTTTGTACGGCATAGATTGTGCGATTCGGCTGCGTGATGCCCTGCGTGAACTCTTCTTTGTCGATCGGGCGGATATCGCAGCGCTGCAAAACATACGAGCTGCCGTCAGCATCATGCGAGGTTGCGGTCATGTCGCCATAAATCATCGCGACGGCGCGCTCTAAAAGCTGATGGCTTCTGGCATACGAGGCGGGCGCTTTAGCGTAAAACGTCCATTTTTTCGATGGCGACAGTCCGCCGGAAGCGAACGCCAGAGCGTCTGTGCACGTGATTTCAAACAGTGCCGGTTTGCTGGTGTCGCCTGTGATATCCATGATGAACAGCGGACCACAGTCCCAAACTGAGAATTTAATCGGTTCGTCGTCGGGCTGGATTGTGAACTCTGTGCCCTTGTTGACCCAGATTTCGTAGAGTTGAGCGTTGTCGGCAACTTTGTCATAGAAGGACCAAAGTTCCTCAACATGCTTTTCGGTCGCGCCGTTGAGCGCTTCGTCGTATGTCGCGTATTCTGCTAATTTCTGTGGTTGAGCTTCTGCATTGCTGATTGGCCGGGCGTAAATAGCAAATGTCATGACTCTTCCTTTGGCTCTGAGAGCCATTTAAACAAGTGAGTCGATATTTTACCCGATCTCAGTGTTGGTTTTGCTTCAACTGAGTGTACAAAACATCACATCCGTTATCAGAGCAGCGCGTAATTTGCATCTTGCCGCCGGTGATCGCTTCTTTGATTTTGTGCTTGGTGACGACCTTTGAGCCGATCACAATAGCCACTGCTTTGCCTAAATTCTTAGTGCTGAACTCTTTCAGCGGAGTGATCTGATCGTTTGCAAGTTGCAACAAAAGTTTAGGCTTGCCTTGCGCGTCCTGTTCTTTTTGAGGATCTCCGGCGAGTTTGAGCGGGATGAATTCTTCGGGGCTGATTGTCAGAAACGTCGGCTGATCGCGATCTGACAGGGGAAAAAATTGATAGTCGTAGAGGACGATTTGTTGTTTGCCGATCGGATTGAGTTTTTTCTCGTCATCGGCTTCGTTGAAAACTAGATAGAGACCGTTGGGCAAACTGCTCGTGGTGGCTTGTTTTTGTATTGGTGATGCAGCGCTTGCTCCGAATTCCGCGTTAGAAGTTGGCGCCTTCGTTGGCTCTGAAGTTGATGTGTCAGCTGCTAAGACGAAACTGGAGGTGTTCAGCAACAGCGCGCAAATAAGGCTGCTCGTAAGGTGATTGGTTTTTAAATTCATTTGTTTATCTACCGAATCGGATTTTTCTAGCTGTGCCGTCTTTCATTACAGGAATTCCGGCTGATGTAGAACGCTTAGGCATGCCGCCTGAGCCGTAGTAGCGTTGCGATGCGGTTGGTGTAATGAACGCGTTTGCGCGTGCGTTATTCGAGCCCGAATAACCGCTTGTCGAGCCGATGCCGCTTGAACCGCCCGAACCGGAACTTCCGTTGGAGTAGACTCCCGAATAGCCGCTGGATCCGCCGTTAAAGGCTCCGCCTGCGCCACTGACTGCGTCGCCTACTCCGCTGACTGCTCCGCCGACGCCGTTAACGGCTCCGCCCACGGCGTCGCCGAGGTTGTTTTTTACGAAGTTGAAAATTTTGCTTCCAGCTGATGATCTGGGCTGACTGCTTGTTTGCGAGCTTACGGGCGTTGGAGGGCTGGTCGGAGATAACAGGGCGGAACCGCCCGTGCTGCCGTTTGAGAACGCACTGGCAGTTCCGGTTTCGGGTGTCGAACCAAAAGTTGAAGGTGTCGATGGCGGTGTGGAAAGACTTGAGTGACTCTCCGAAACTGAACCCCAGATCGCTTTAGATGGCGGGACCGTTTGGGAGGGAGATGATGGTGCCGACGAATTGTAAGTGTTGTAACTTGGTGTTGACGGTGAAGTTGATGGTGACCAGCTTTGCTTGGGCGGCGATGTTGATGCCGATGTCGGGTTTTGCAATTGCACCGGCGATGATGATGAGCTTGGCTGTTGAACCGACGTCGACGAAGAGGACATGCCGCTTCTCACCCACGAACCGTCGACGCTGCCACCGTGCAATTTCAGTTCTCCGCCGATCATCGAGAAGCGACCCTGTTCCGCCTTCCCTGATTCTGACTGCAACTTAAGCGCGCCTTCGCTGGCGGTGATGCGACCGGAGTCTACGACTTGACCGGCGCTCGTCATTTGATAGTGACCGTCTCCGCCGATGTGCAGAATTTTGTCCGGCTGCCCTGCAGATTCCGGAATCTTCCAATCGCCTGCCACTCGCGGCTCAACCTGCGCCTGTGCTTGAGTGCCGCACAGCATAAATGCTGCGACTAAACAAAAGTGCGTTCTCATTTCGCCTCGCCTGAACGTCGATGGGTGAAGGAGTTTCCATTGCCCTATTATGACCAATTGTTTGGCGCTTGTCAGTTTTAAATTTCGAGGATTAAACTGATAACAAACGATGATTCCACCGTGAGTAAACCGATTCTGGTTGATGATTCGAGTGATTAAACGGGCGTTTTTAATTTGTAGCCGACGCCATGAATGTTTTGAATTAGCGATGTTTTTTCGTCTTGATTCAATTTCTTTCTGAGCGTTTTTATGTACGTGCGCACGGCTGAAACAGAAGCGTCGGAATCCGCTCCCCATCCGCTGTCCAGAATTGCTTGAGGGCTGTAAGTTTGGTCGGGATGACGCATGAAAAACTCGAGAAGTTTGAATTCGAGTGGCAGCAAACGAACCGGGTCACCTTTGTTTATGACGACGCTATCTACGCTGTCCAGTTCGACGTCGCCGATCTTGATGATCGTTTCGACGTAATTTTTCGGACGTCTAAGAATGGCTTGAATTCGAATCGATAATTCGCGCAAATCAAACGGTTTTGTCAGGTAATCATCAGCACCCGAATTCAGCCCCAATGCCTTATCTTCGACGGCTGTACGCCCGGTGAGCATGAGCACTGGCAGAATGCCCCCGCTTTTTCGATATCGATCGAGAACCTCAATGCCAGTCACTTCCGGTAGCATCCAATCGAGGACGATCAAGTCGTAAGTGTTCGCCGACAATTGTTTTAAAGCGTCTTTGCCATTGGTGACGAGTTCGATTTGATGTTTTTCAAACGCGAGCCAATCCCGCACGCGGTGCGCGAGTTCCAAATCGTCTTCGATTATCAGCAGTTTTGCCATAAAAATTCTTTTGAGTTTTGAACATGCTAACACCAAGCGGGCGGCGATGAATAGTCGAAAAATATTTGCAATAGAGATCTTTCGCCAAAGAGTCGGTTGGCGCTCAGAAACGATAAGTCATGCCACTTACGGGTAAGAATTACACAAGCGCTTCTGGAGATAGCTTTGGTAAAAGTCCTGGTAGTCGAAGATGATGTCGAGATGTCCGAGATGATCGGCAACTGGCTTGCCGAGGAGCATTACACGGTCAACACTTGTCACTCTGGCAAGGAAGGACTAGAGTTGATGCGCTTTTACAAATTCGATGTCGTTGTTTTGGATTGGGAATTGCCAGAGATAATAGGCGTCGACGTCTGTCGCGAATTTCGCAGCAAAGGCGGTGGCACGCCGATTCTCATGCTTACCGCGCGAAAAAATATTGCTGACAAAGAACGCGGTTTCGAAGCCGGTGTGGATGACTACCTCACCAAACCGTTCGATCGCGTTGAGCTAAGTGCGCGCCTGCGATCGCTGTTGCGGCGCCCGCCGACGGCGATCGGTACGACGATTCGCAAAGGCAATTTCGAGGTCGACACAGTCGCGTATCGAGTGACTTATAAAGGCAAAGAAATCCAATTGTCGCCATTAGAATTTCGTGTTTTTGAAGCGCTGATTAAAAGCGCCGGGCAAGTGTTGAGTCCTGATGGCATTATCGCAAAAGTTTGGGGTGATTCTGGAACGGCTTCATTGGAAACATTGCGTTCGTGCGTTAAAACGATGCGGAAGAAAACCGCGATGGATAGTGAGATTTCGCCGATCAAAACTGTGCACGGGCAAGGATATGTTTTCGAAATTCCGGAACCTGCAAAGGCAGAGAACGGAAGTTCGAGGATTAATAATAGCACCGGTGGCTGATGTGATTCAGGCACTGAAAACGTTTAGATGGGTCGAAAAATATAAGTTGAAGTCTGATACTGTCCGTGGTGGCTGAGGTGATTGTGGAAATCAAAAATGTTTTGATGGTTGATGATGATGATGACATTCGAGAAGTCGGTGGCATGAGTCTCGAAGATGTCGGCAACTGGAGCGTGTCTCTTGCGGGATCTGCGGAGGAAGCGCTTGCTCACGTGAGCACTCACACTCCGGATCTGATTTTGCTGGATGTGATGATGCCAGACGTGGACGGACCGACGACGCTTTTGCGACTGCGCGAGTTGCCGGCGCTTGAGCAGGTGCCGATTATTTTTATGACTGCGCGTGTGCAAAAAGACGAGGTGGATAGTTATCTGGCTCTGGGAGCCGCGGGCGTTATCGTGAAGCCGTTCGATCCCATGACATTGCCTAACGAAATTTTGGACATTTTGAGAAAGCAATCATCCAAAAATGACTGAACAAACTCCAGTTTTCGAAGTGGATGGAACCATCGTCAAACGTCTAAGGATGATCGCTTTATGCATCACTGGTGCAATATTTGCACTCGCGCTTTTTCAAATGTTTGTTCATGCGTTTTCACATGATTTGCCACTGGCAGCGATGCTATCCAGTCGTAACCTGAACTCGGTGTTTTCAGTCGTAATGCTTCTCTGCACCGGTGCTCTCGCCGCGAGCTTGTATGAGGAGAAAGTGCCAGCCTATAAATACTTGCGTTTGTTTTCGGCTCTGACGGCTGCCACCATCGCTGGTGTGCAACTTGATAAGGCATTTTTGAACTTATCGCAAATGCCACTTGATTCAGTTATCGACCTGATACCGGAGCAATCGGTGTGGTTGGTTAGATGTTTTCTGAATCCAGGCGATGCTGTATCCAGTATTCTAATCGCGCTGGGGCTGTTAACTTTGAACGTGCCGCTCAAACGTCCGAGTGTTTACTGGTCGGATTGCTTTTGTATCGCCGCCATTTTAACTTGCTTGATGTCGCTCATCGGCTGGGTTTTCGGTGTACCGCATTTTTGTTTGGGCGGGATTGATTGTCAAAAAATTGCGCCGGCAATTCCGTTGACGTTGACTTGTTTAGGGGCGGCTGTTTTGCTCGCCCGACCGGAACGCGGCGTCGTCTCCGTCATGTCGAGCGCCAATGCCGGTGGTGTAATCGCCAGATTTTGGTTTCCTGCAGCAATCGGTGTGCCGCTTCTGCTCGGCTATCTGCGTGCGCTTGGTCAGGAAGCCAATTTGTTCGACCGTGATACCGGTCTGACGATTCTTGTGTTGGTGTTGATTGCCACATTCTATTTTTTCATTCTCTGGTTTGCCAGACGTGTGGATCACATGGACGCTGCTAGAAAGCTGACCTCCGAGAGATTGGCGGCAAGTGAACAGCGTACCAGGCACATCATCGAGAGTGCGATCGAAGCTTATGTTTCTATCGACGGTAGCGGCGTTATTGTCGGCTGGAACAATGAAGCGACTGAACTTTTCGGTTGGTCGCACGAAGAAGCCGTTGGCGCGAAACTCGTTGAAAAGCTTGTGCCGGCGCAGTTCTCAAATGACTACGTCGAAAAAATTTCAGCTTTTCTGCAATCCAAAGATTCTTTGTCGATGAGCAAACGTATGGAAGCATTTTCTGTTCACAAAGATGGACATGTCTTTCCAATCGAGATGGCAATCTTTCCAGTGCACTGGGACGAGGGCATAAACTATTGCGCTTTTGTCCATGACATCAGCGATCGCAGAGAAGCCGAGGCGCGGGTAAGTGAGTTCTATTCGATTGTTTCGCACGAATTGAGAACACCTTTGACGTCCATCAAAGGTGCTCTAGGAATGATCGATGGTGGCACCTGCGGTGAGATCGCGCCGAAAGCCTCCAGGCTCGTAACCATAGCCTTACAGAACTGCAATCGTCTAGTGCGGCTAATCAACGACATTCTTGATATTCGAAAAATTGAAGCCGGCAAAATGGAACTCGACATTCAAGAACTCGACGTTGAAGCGATAGTTAATCGAGTGATAGAAGATCTGCAACCACTTGCTGCTGCTTCAAAATTGACTCTGATAGCGGATTTGAATTTCTATGGATCTATTAAGGGTGATCCGGATCGTGTCACTCAGATATTAACCAATCTGGTTTCTAATGCGATCAAATTTTCATCGGCTGATGGAAAGGTGACGATTCGCACAACAAAAGGGTCTCGGAAGTTTTTGCGCTTCAACGTAATCGATGAAGGACCTGGAATTCCGGCGAATCAGATCCATAAGTTGTTTGGAAAGTTCAGCCAACTAGATTCATCCATGACGCGAAAGAAGGGTGGCACAGGGCTTGGTCTGGCGATTTCTAAGGCTCTTGTCGAACAACATGGTGGCGTAATTGGTGTCGACTCCGTTCATACGAAGGGCTCGACATTCTGGTTTGAATTGGCACTTGTTTCTGCGACATCGACGGGAACCCGCGTCAAGGCTTTCACTCCGGTCAGCTTGAACAGAGTTGTTGGTGTGGTTGCTGATTCGAAGTTGAGGGAGACCATAGCGGAACTTCTGAGCACACAGGGTGTCAAGGTCGACTTCGCCACCACAATCGATGAACTGAATCCGATTCTCGAGTCGCTTCCTGACGCGATTGTTTGGGACATTGACTGTGATATCGATCTGCTCGATCGATTAAGTTTGCAACGAGAAACCCAGCACATTCCTGTTGTTGTACTCTGCGATCAAAAACCAATGAATTTTGATAACCAGAATGGTGATGCTATTGAAGATGACGGCATTAAAGATTGGCTGGTTAAGCCAATCGTCAGCGATGAATTCGTATCTTGTCTGCGAAGATTATCTTTGCCGACCGGTGCTCCTCGAATCCTCATTGTCGATGATGATCTCTCGACTCGCGAGATTCTGAGCGACGTGCTTTCCTCCGGCGGATTCCGCTGTTTAGAAGCTGCTGATGGGGCTGAAGGAATCTCGATTGCAAGAAACGACAGACCCGATTTGATTATTCTCGATGTTGGCATGCCGCGACCTGATGGTTTTGAAGTTGTATCCATTCTTCGACAAGAGCGCGCCAAAGTGACACCACTGATCACATACTCAGCGCGTGAATTGTCCTCGGAAGACAAAGATTTACTCACGCTGGGACCGACAACTCACTTCACCAAGGCGAAAACTTCCAGCGACGAAATTTTAGAAGCCGTCAAAGATTTGATCAAGCAAGCCTCTGAAAACACCGAGGGATAGAACTTGTCGACCATCCTTATTCTCGACGATGATGCCGAATTTCGCGAATTAGTGGTGCCGGGATTATTGGAGCGCGGCCATTCCGTGATCGAGGCGGGAACGGGTGAGGAAGCGACACAACTGAGCACCGGTAAGGTTGTCCATCTGTTTATCGTTGATGGTTTGCTACCGGATACCGACGGAGTGGCATGGATTGCTAAACTCAGAGCTCGGGATCAATCATCAAAAGTTATCTACGTTTCGCGGCTCTGGCAGGACGATCAATCGTTTGCGCATCGAATGCTCTCCAACGATTTGATGGTTTCGTTGGTGTTGCACAAGCCGATTGTGTCTGAAGAATTTTTGGAGCAAATCGATCGTTTGCTGTTCATGCCGGGTAAAACAACTGGTTCTGCTCGTGGGAAAAATCTTGCGGAAGGTTATGCCAAGCGGCTTCCTGAAAAGTTGGATCAGATGACGACTTCGATTCAAACAATTTGCAGTGCTAGTGAGGGCAAAAAAGATGCACTAGATAGTTCGTAGAGTCTGTAAAATATTTTGTGTCAAAGGTCAGAGCCAAACCGCTCAACTAGAAAGGACCTGACAATGACATCAACGAAACCGAACGATATGAATAGCATGCTTGATCGATATATCAAGCAACATATG
>Ga0163146_10002216_pt1 | contig 26721 bp, 23 predicted proteins | sample OliLakLV19MP7G1_FD_148648 | JGI IMG/M metagenome (GOLD analysis project Ga0163146, IMG submission 148648) | Freshwater microbial mat bacterial communities from Lake Vanda, McMurdo Dry Valleys, Antarctica - Oligotrophic Lake LV.19.MP7.G1 | ecosystem: Environmental > Aquatic > Freshwater > Lake >...
GTCGGATATAGTCGCGGCACTGGGCCTCGGTCCGAAACCAGTCGTCCATTTCATCGAACGTGCGCGGGTAATCGACGCCCGGGGTCGGGCTTGCATTTTCCACGGCAAGAAAATATCAGCATCTCCCACGTGCGTCAAAGGGATACCCAGTTTCAAGAAAATCCCCTCCCTCCGATTTATCACGTCCAGGCAATTCATACTGCGAAGCTATTGATTTTTTCTGTATGATGGTCTCCATGGTACCAAACGGGCGAGAATATACACCGGCGGCCTTGTTCCGCAATCCACATCTCATGACTATAGTCCCGGGCTATTGGTCTCGCGGACGACTTCTTGCGGGAATACCGACCGAGTCGCGCCTCTTCAGCACCGAGCCGCACACTCAGTTACTCGGCTACTGCCACTGGCAGACAACCCGCACAGCATGCCAAACGTTGGTACTCGTGCATGGGCTTGAAGGCTCCAGCGAGTCCCACTATATGCACGGCATCGCAGCGAAAGCCTATCACGCGGGATTCAACATCATCCGAATGAACCAACGGACCTGCGGCGGAACCGAGCATCTGACACCGACGCTCTATCACAGTGGCTTAAGTCAGGACTATCAATCCATTGTCGATGAATTGGCGCACGTGGATGGACTCAATCGTATCTGGCTTGTCGGTTATTCGATGGGGGGGAACCTTATCCTGAAAGCAGCCGGAGAAGCCGGCTCCTCAGAAGCAGCGTTGGTCGGCGCAATCGCAGTCTGTCCGAATATCGACCCTCCGAAATGTGTCGAGGCCTTGGAGCAGCCACGCAACTGGATTTACCACAAACATTTTCTCGTGAAACTGAAGGCGCGATTGCGACGAAAGGCTGCGCTCCTCCCCGGCAAGTGGGATCTCACGGAGCTCGACGGCGTTTCCAGGATGAGTGAATTTGACGACCGCTACACAGCCCCCGACGGAGGGTATGCCAGCGGAGCCGATTACTACAATCGCGTAGGAGCATGCCTTGTGCTCGATTCCATCACCGTCCCCACACTCATCATCACGGCACAAGATGATCCCTTCATACCTTACTCCATGTTTACGGTCCCGCCGATTCAGCGCCACCCGACGATTCAGGTGATCGCGCCTCGCCATGGAGGACATTGCGGATTCTTGCAATGGGCTCGCAACGGGGAAGACTCGTTCTGGGCGGAAAATCGGATTATGGATTTCTTGCAAACACGAAGGTGAAGAGCGGCAGAGACCCGTGAGACGTGACACGTCAACGGTGAAAGGTTTCGGAGAAACAGCAGTCAGCAGCCTCCCGTTTCACTTTTCACGTCTCACTTTTTACGGGTCTCAAAGGTACCGCGAGAGCACCGTATGGGGTGCGAAGGCTAATAACCCGATCAAGCTGTTTGAAGATGGGTCCGCACTTCCTGTACGTAGGTCTTGAACGGATCCGGCATGAGGAAGGGCGCCTGGCCACGCAGTTGAAAGATCGACCAGTTGATCACGTATGAAGGAGAAAACCGTTCTTCCATCTTGAGATCGGCTTGTGCTTCCGGAGATCCACATGCCAGCAAATGGCGAACAAGCTCGCCTCGCCCAAACGCTCTGGTGTTGTGTGGTGGATGGTCCATCGCCAAGGTAATCGCCTTGTCTGTAATAAGGCGTGGGACTCGCCCTTCTTCCATGAGGCCATAGTAAAGACCCTTGCCTTGATGGAGATTGTGGTACTCCAGATCGAGACTCTTCAGCGACGGATCTGCCCACGTCAGCTGCTCCGCCTCGCGAAAGGTTTCGAGCAACCACAACTTCGAGGCCCAATCGACCCGGCCCACCAGCGCCTGATAGTCCCCACGGAGATCATTCAACACCTGTTCCCATTGATCCAGCACCCAATCGGTTTCGTCATCTTGCCCGCGATAGTGTTCTTGCGCCGCTGCAAGAAACGCTTCCTGAATATCGATTGCGGAGATCGACTTCCCAGATTGCAACTGAACGATCCATTGTCTGCTCTGATCCTGTGACAGCTCCTGCATGGTTTCGACTGGTTCATTGAGCTCAAGATCGAGCGGCACATGGCCCTCTTCGATCAGTTGAAGGACGAGCCCCGTCGTGCCCAACTTCAAGGCCGTCGCCACCTCCGCCATGTTTGAATCGCCCAATAGCAAATGAATGCGGCGGAATTGATTTGGGTCGGCCAATGGCTCATCTCTGGTATTGACGATCGCGCGATTCTGCTGCACCCATTCGAAGAAGTCATTCACGATGTAATCGGCACGCTGAGAGATCTGAAACGGGAGGAACGCCTCCTGTCCGTAGCGACGGCTCGCGCCTCGCGGCACAAGGAGTTGGTCCATCTGAACCCAGCCGTCCTGAGGACCAGCCGCACCAATACGTCCGGCTCCCGTAAAGATCTGTCTCGTAACCAGGAAGGTCACAAAGGGTCCGAGGCCTCGGCGCGTAAAGGGAAAGCGCCGCGAGACAAGATAGTTCTCGTGGGACCCAAAGGTCGCATCGGTTTCATGATCCACATTGTTTTTGATCAACGATACTGTGTCGGCCAGGCCGAGGTCTTGAATCGCATCCTGCAGCAACTGATCGCCGGCGCGGTCTGCAGCCACCACATCGCTGAGCGACTCACACTCCGGCGAGGCCCATTCCAGGTGCCCCATATCAAGGTACATCCGCCCGGCGTTGGTGAGAAATCCTCCGTTTCCTGGCGGTTCATCATGTCCTCGGTGATGGAGATCGAGAACACCTCGTCGTTGAACGTGAAAGAGATGGTCTCGAATCTTGTGGGCAAACCAGGTGGGAGAATGATCGGGCTGCTCTTGATTCACCAACAGTCCGTATTCGGTTTCAAGCCCAAAGATACGGTTCAACATCTCAATGCGCCACGACAGAGTGAAGCGCCGTCGGCAGGAGACGTACAAGGTCTGCCTGCTTGAGCGGCCGATACTTGGAGGTCCCGGGAGCCTGGCGCTCGAGGACCGCACATTCGATCATCCGTTCACCGACAAGGCCACGCACATGTGCGATCAAGACGTCACGGCTTGGGATGGCGGCGGCCGATGAGCCCGCACTACTTGCCAGTGGTTTGGCCTCCGCCTGTTGATCTGCCTCATCCTGTTGATGTGCTAATGAACCGATCGCCCAGGCGCGCAAGCTCAGGTCCAACGCCTGTTCCAGTGATAGCGCAGCCGGCTGTTGCTCCTTGAGATAGGCTACCATCTTCGCCTGAACAGTCTGGGTGGCGGCGAGAACCGCACGCCCCGTCGTTTCCTCAAACGTCCCGTCGTAGTTGATCGTCAGGAGTGCGTCCTTTTCCGGCTTCTGCCCCAACTCGGCCACCAGAATGCGCACGATGAACGGCGCCTTATACACTTCTTCAAAGGCCTGCTTAATCACAGGGGCAATGCCGTATTTCACCAGTCTCGACCCAGTGACGTCCGATGGTGAACGGTTAAATCCCTCGACATGGGCCATTTCCAGCAGACTAAAACGAAGCTTTTCCAAATCAGTGGGGTGCCCCATCCCGCCCAACGCCAGCCGGTCGTAGATCTCATAGAGCTTCGGAGTCCCTTTACTCACCGTCGTCAGAAGGATGCCCCCATCATAGGTCAAGGCAACGACCGGGCTCCCCTGCTTGAACTGCTCGTCGAGATACTGCCTCCGATTGCCGACCGCTTCCACCCAGCGATAAGGCTCTTCATACATAGCGCACCACCTGTGATTCATAGAGAGGTTTCAATGTCGCATCCGGGACCGTCTGCACACCGGCCACACTAATCAGCTTGATCACAGGGTAGAGACTCGCCTCCCGATTGACACCACCGGTCGCCGAGTCGAACTCTGCTGCGCTCGTAAGCAATCGCAAGGCCTGAACCATCGCCTGTTCTTCTGATAACGCACTGAGGGGCTGCTCGCCCCACGTATTCAGATAGTGCAAGATCCCTCGGATCGTGGGGGAACCGGACCCGGATACGGCATATTCCACACCTTCAAACTCCGCCCCGAGGATATCGTAGAAATAGATCTTGGCCGATCCCTGCTCCAGATCGTAGCCGACAAACACCGGAACCACCGCACCCGTCCCGGCCAACGCCGCAGGCACATTGTCCTTCAAGAGCTTAGAAACCGCCCGCAGCTTGCCATCGAAACTCAATTCTTGCAGCTGCGTCCTTCGGTAATATTTGAAGGAATGTTCCAGGACGCGCACCATTTCGTACGCCGTCGCCGGGACACCGGCAATCGCCATCACACTGTGCCGATCGATCTCCAACACCTTGTCCGTGCGATCGTACATCACCATATTGCCGGCGGTCGCGCGACGATCTCCAGCCACCAATACGCCATCCCGATACTTGAAAGCTAGAATCGTGGTGGCATTCGTCAATGCATGGCCAGTCCCCACCGCCGTCGGTGCCCCGAGTGTGTAGCCCTGTTCCTTCAATAGCTGAAAAAAATCCCCCGGCATCCCCATCTCATCCCCTTAGTTCTGAGTGAAAAGTTCTGAGTGCTGAGTAGTGGCTCGAAGTCTGTCTCTTGAATCCTAATCCATCCTGAATACTCAGCACTCAGGACTCAGGACTCAGGACTCAGCACTTCTCCCCTTACTGTCCCGTCCGTTGCCGATACCGTTCCGCCTGCTTCGGATCGACCTTACGCATGCGCTTGAGCAAATTGTCCTTGTCGGGGGATCCTGGCTCAGGCCGTTTCGGCCCTCCACCCTCATCGGACGGACTCGGGGCCTTTGGCATCGGATTGCCTGGCCCTTCCCGTCGTTCTGGCATCGAGATGTCGTTCATGATCGAGACTCCTTTCCTCTGTTCCATGCGTTCAGCGCATCCACCGGGGATGCCGCGCGCTCGAATATCTCGGCACAGGCTTGCACCGCCTCTGGCTCGAAGAGGTCGCCCATTTCCAATGTTCGGGGAAGCAATCCTCCGCTGAACTGAATGCGTTCCCATTGCATCGACTTGATCTGATCCGGAAACCGTTTGATGCAGAGGCCGCGAATCCCCCCTCTGGTATCGGACGGGCCGGCGACCAACGCCGATTCGACATCCTGCTCCGACGTCATCCGCCAGGCCTTCCCCTCGGCTTCGATCCCTAGAAAGAGCCCGCGATCAGGATTTACATTATGGTATTCCAAGTCCAAACTCGCCAGCCAGGGATCATCCCAGCCGATCTTCTCGTCCTGCATAAATGTTTCCAACAGCCACAGCTTGGTCACCCAGTCGAGCTTCCCGACGAGTTGTCGTCGATCACCGGTGAGTAACTGGAGCGTGGCGGCCCACTCGTGAAGAATCCAATCGGTCTCTGCGTCAGCACCGGCTAAATGCTTCTCGGCCGCGAGATAGTACTGCCCTTGAATGTCGAGGCCCGTGATGGTGCAGCCGTTCTTCTGGCGAACCGCCGTCTTCAAGTTCTGATCGCGAGAGAGCTGCTTCACCGCCGTGACGGGATGTTCCAATTCAAGAACTGGGGCTACGTTGCGCGCGATCAATTCCAGTGCCAATTGCGTCGTCCCGACTTTCAGCGCCGTGCTGTACTCGCACATGTTGGCATCGCCGATGATGAGATGGAGCCGCCGATATTTTTCCCGAACCGCATGTGGTTCGTCCCTCGTATTCAGAATCGGCCGGTTGTGCATGGTGTCGACGCTCAAGTCCGTCTCCATGAAGTCGGCTCGTTGAGAGAGCTGATAGTGGCCCGGCACGAATGCGCTCTCTTGACCTTCCACCCCCACTTTCCCGGCACCCGCAATGACTTGCCGACTGACCAGAAACGGCAGCAGCCCCGCAGTCAGCACAGGGAAGGAAATCGAGCGAGCAATAAGATAGTTATCGTGACAGCCATAACTGTGTCCGTGGAAATCCGTGTTGTTTTTATAGAGCTGCACATGCGGCCCGCCGAGCGTCTGGTTGCGCCGCTCCGCCGCCCGCTGGGCAATGCGTTCTCCAGCACGGTCATGGGCCAAGATATCTTTCAGGGTACGACACTCAGGCGTGGAATATTCGGGATGTGTATGATCGTTATAGAAGCGTGCGCCGTTCGGGAGGACGAGATCGCTCTTCATCTCATGAAACGAAAATGGCCGATGGGCATCGACCTTGGCAAACTCGTCTTCTTCTTTATCCTGTTGCAGGCCGGAAACCCGAAACCCCCGCGCATCCTCGTGCGGGTCTTCACCACCATAGTCCCAGCGCCGCTCAAACGAGGCAGTCAGATGAGCCCGCACCAGTTCCATTGACTCCACGACCGGATCGACCGAATCCTGGTCTTCTCTCGTAATCCCATATTCCGTTTCGATGCCGTAGAGTCGCATGGTTCGTTAGCCGTAAACGATGAAGCGTGAAACGAGAGAAGCCACAAAAAACTGAGACCAGGAATCTGCACCTTTCACGTTTCTACGTTTCACGTGTTCAGATAATTTGGTTGATCAATTTCTCTTCGGACTGCCGCCCTCTTCGGAACGACGAGACCCCCACGACCTGCTCTGGATGATGATCGAGGAGCTTGAGCCATTCTTCCGCCGCATCGTCTGGCGGCAACATCTCGCCCTCCCGGAATTCTGCATGCACGGAATTCACCAAATCGTCCAAGACCATACCACCTTGCTCCCCCCCACCGGCCGCAATCATGCGATCAATGGCCTGCTCCTTCGCCCGTTGTACGATCGAAGCCAGGATCGCCCCGCTGATCAGATCGCTCCGATAGAGCACCTTGTTCTGTCCACTTCTGAGCCTGATCGACAGGAGTCGATTCTCATCGATCCGCGAGAAGATCGCAGAAAGGGCATGTTCCACAAGGTCGGCACAGGCCTTCTTCCGATCTCCGCCATGCTGATCGATCCATTGCCGGTCCAGCGGCAGATCATCCGTCAGATATACATTCAGAATGGCTGCCGCCGAGTCACGATTGGGGCGGCTCACTTTGATCTTGCGATCGATACGGCCTGGTCGCAGCACGGCGGGATCGATGAGATCGGGACGGTTCGAAGCCAGAATGATCACCACATCGCGCAGCGACTCGATCCCGTCCATCTCGGAGCAGAACATCGGCACCAAGGTGCTGGAGATGTTGAATGACCGAGAGGCCCGTCTCGTGCCGAGCACCGATTCCGCCTCGTCGATAAAGATAAAAGGCAACGCACCTTCTTTCCTGCGGGCACGAGCCTGGGCGAAAAGATCTCGGACCATCCGTTCCGACTCCCCCAACCACATATTCAGAATCTCCGGTCCCTTGATGTGGAGGAAAGCTCCATGGGTCACCGGCGCCTTGTCTCCCTTCGCGCCGGAGGCTTCCTGTGCCGATTCCCCCACCAGCTTCGAAAGGCTGGCAGCTGCCGCTTGTCCAATCAAGGTCTTGCCGCAGCCGGGAGGGCCATACAATAAAAAACCCTTGGGTTGAGTGAACTTGAAGCGCTGAAATGTGCCCGCATGGAGCAGAGGATACGCGATGGCTTTCTGAATAGCGGCGATCGCCTCCGTTTGCCCGCCGATCTGCTCCCATGTGACCGTGGGAACCTCGTCGAGCACGTGAGACTTGGCCTTCCGATCTTCCAATTTCTCAATCGCCACGTGGAGGCTGGGCTCAATGCGCACCTCATCGCCGGCCTTGAGGTCCACGCCGACGAGATCGCTCGATCGTTGAAGGATCAAGACCTGCCGCCCCATCTCCTGCTCGAAACGAAGCCGCCCATCGGCCAACGCTTCCGCCACTTTTAACACAGGCCCATTACGGTCATAGCCCAATACCTTAATCACCGCGTAGGCTTCGTTGACCAGAATCTGGGCGCCGATCTTGAGCTCGGCCACTCCCACCCGTGGATCGACCGACGCATAAAACTCAGCGCCCCCCACCAGAATCCGTGCAAGGCCTTCACCAGGCACCTCCAGTAGGGTCCCGACCCGATTGGCCGGCGCCGTGAGCTTCGCGATTACGTCGGCGACTTTCTTGAATTCAACCTCGCGCTGTTGCTGCGCCGCTTGCCCGAGAATCACAGCATGGCGCAACTTGTAGAGGATCTTCTGTCTGGGGTCGCTGTCGGGAAATAAGGCCAGACATTGCTCAATCAGATCAAGGGGGTCGGATCCCATACGTGTCGACGGATTCCCATCATCCTCCGTCTTCCCCTTGGGTCCTGGGTCCTGTGATTCAATGGGTCGGCGATCGCTCATTCGTGGTCCTCCGTGCGGAACAGATGGATGATCCTAGCATAGCGACCGCATGGATTGCCGATCAATTGACGGCCTGGAGGGTCACGGTTACATGCTCGTGGCGGGTCTCCCGTAGGATTTCAACCGCGACCTGATCGTTGACTTTGTGCCGTTCCATCACATCCATCAATTCATCCAGGGTTCTGACTGGCTTGCCGTCGACCGCCGTGATGATGTCACCCAATTCCACCCGCCCGGCGACAGTCTCACGTGCCCCCTTCAAGCCGGCCTGCTCAGCCCCACTGCCATGCGACACCTTCCCGATAATCAGCCCCTTCACGCCCCAACGCTTGGCCATCGCATCGGGAACGAGCGAGACTCCGAGCCCCGGACGGATGAGTTTCCCGTACTTGATCAACTCCGGGACAATCCGGTTGACCGTGTCGACCGGCACGGCAAAGCCGATTCCCGCGAAGGCCCCACTCGGACTGACAATCTGCGTATTGACCCCGATCAATCGACCGGCACTATCAAGCAGCGGGCCGCCGGAGTTTCCAGGATTGATGGCCGCATCGGTCTGAACGACCCCTTCAATCGTCCGGTTCGACAAGGACTTGATCGTCCGCCCCAAGGCACTCACCACGCCGGTCGTCAGCGTATGATCGAGGCCGAACGGATTCCCGATCGCCAAGACTTTCTGGCCGACGCGCAAATCATGCGACGTCCCGATGGTGAGGGGCGAGAGAGACTTTTCAGGCACACGAATCTGCAGCACAGCCACATCATGATCGGGATCAGCGCCGATGAGCGTGGCCTTATGCTCCGTCCGATCTGCCAACGTCACGGTGATCGAGTTCGCCCCGTAGACGACATGAAAGTTGGTGACGATGTGTCCTCGTGTGTTCCAAATGAATCCTGTCCCGGAACCTTGCGGGGCTTCAAAGAGGTTGAACGACCAGGGGTCTCGTCGAATCGCCGTATTCGCGATGAAGACGACGGAATTCGTCGCCTGCTCGAACACGGCCATTGTGGCCCGCTCATCGGCGCCCAACACAGCGGGCGAAGGCGTCACGACGCGCGGTTTCCCCTCAGGGCCATCGTAGACCCCACCCAGCGGCTTCCCCCACTCAGCCATCGAGAAGGCAGGCCAGAGGCTGATGAGCAGGAATCCCGCTGTAACGACAGGCCCTCTCATCGCAATTATTCCCCCATGATTTGGATAATGACGTCCCTGATCCTGGATCTGGTATCGAAATCGACAAGTACAATCTGCTGCCAGGACCCCAGCAGCAACGCCCCGTCCAGGAAAGGGATGGTCACCGACGGCCCTTGCAGCTGACCGCGCAAGTGACTGTGGCCATTGTCTTCACCGACATTTCGCGTATTGTGCTGCCATGCAGGATCGGCCGGGACAGCCCGCTCCCAGAAGGCCTTGGTGTCGGCTCTGATGCCCGGTTCATCTTCAATAATCATTACCGATGCCGTGGTATGTTTGACGAATACGGTCACGATCCCGGCCAACAGCCTGCTCCCAGCCAGGGCGTCGACCACAGAATTCGTGATATTTTCGATCTGCGTGTCCCCCTGCATGCTAAGACGCAACGGCACCGTTTTCACCGCCATCTCATGACTCCATCGCTCTGAGCGCTCGTCGCTCGCCCGGCGTATAGGCACAGCCACGAGCCTCCTCCAGAATGGCATCGAACTCGCCCTGCGCCGTCAATCGGCGTAGCGCTCCCATCACCGCGCCACTTACGATGCCGTCCTGCTGCAGTTTCTCCAAATAGGCGAAGGCATCGACCAACGTTTCTTTCTTCCGCACATAGTAGTCCCGTCCACGACGGTGATTGCTATAGGCTTCAAACTGTTCGCAGGCAACAAGAATCTCCGCCAACTGCTTAACCCAAGGCTTGGCCGACGCCAACTTCTCTGGATAATAATAATAGAGCATCACCTGCTGCATCCACGGTGCCCAGCCCACCCCCATCGTCTTGATCGCAGGTCGTACCGAACGCAGCCGACGGGCCAACCGACGCGAATAGCCCAGCCGCATCTCGACCTGCTCTTTGGCCCACGCGGTTATCGGAATCCCATCGGCTTCCAACTCATGCCGGTAATGTCGGAGAAACGCTTCGGTTTCTCGCCCATAGACCGTCTCCGGATGTATGGCTCGCCATTCACGCGGTCTGGTCGGAATGCCCTGCTCCTTCGCCCAGGACCAAATTTTTCCGAAGAGTCGGCGATCGAGCCCTGCACGGCCCAAGTCATGCAGCAGACATGCGATCTGATACTGACGGACCCGCTCGGCTCCATGGCCCAGCGCCGTGGCCATCGCCGCGCACATGCGCGCAGTCCTCACCGCATGGGGCCGATCATACCCGCGAATGATGCGACCACGCTGTACGGGGTGCGGATAGTCGTAGAGCGCCATGAGTTGCGTCAGGAGAGACCCTGGAACCAGGAGCGGAGCACGTCGTGAAATGGATGTCATTCGTGGTGGCAGTGGAAGGGTTGCGGACAACTCCAACTGCGGCGAGAATAGCGTTCGTGGAAAGAGCCTGTCAAGATGACCTACCGCGCAGAAGACTCGCTCAACCCAACGATCTTTGCTATGCTCGGGGAGTTGGGGGCGACGCGCCTTTCACAATCTGGGGAAGCCACCATGACGAGACATCGAACGATCGGGCGACTGGGCATGGCCGTCATCCTACTCGGTCTGTTGTGGCCGATGGTGCCGGAAAGCCGTGCCGGGCAGCTGGATCAACTCACCGACCTGACCGGCAAGGCTAGCGTCGTCGTCACCCTCAAAGGGCGGGATAACTTTACGAGCGAATACCGCTACGATGTCAGTGTCAGAAACCACTCGTCCGATCTGCTGATTGCCGACTCACTGGTGGTCGTCCTCGATAAGATTACCAACCTTGCCGGTCAAGACCGAGAAGGGTTAACAGGGGAATCCTTCCTCGGGCGGTTCGATATTTTGGGGCAAGACGGCGAAACCAATGACGCCAAACCATTTTTCCGCATTCCAGTTGGCCCGACCCCTGACCTCGGCCCACTCACCGACAGTCTCCCGGTCACGGTGCGCCTCAGAAACAAGGACTATGTCTCGGTCTTTACGCCTTACTTTACAGTACTGGGGCAAAAACGCCCCCCGCCTGAGCCAAAACAAACCCAAGCAGCAGCCCCAGTTCAGCCGGGAATCACTCCAACCGCCCCCCATCATCACTCCGTCGACAAGCTGATTCAGTTATTGATTAAAAAAGGCGTGGTCACTGAAGAAGAATGGCGGAAGGCCAACCAGCCATGACGGATCCCACGTGCAAGGCCTGCCAAGGCAGCTGGCCGAAAGAAGGCCATTTTATTGCAGATCTTGGCCTCTCTAAGGCCTATCTGCACGAGGATCAATTTTTCCCAGGTTGGACCGTCGTCGTCTTCAAACGCCACGCGACAGAGCTGTTTCATCTCGCTCCCACGGAACGAATTCAGCTGATGGAGGAAGTGAGCCTCGTCGCCAAGACCCTGGCACAGATCTATGAGGCCAGGAAGATTAACTATGAACTCCTTGGCAACCAACTCCCCCACATCCACTGGCATGTGATTCCCCGACTGGCCAACGACCCAGCTCCCCTTGAGCCAGTGTGGCGAGTGCAGCATGAGCCGATGCTCCGTTCAGAGCCTGATCTCCAGCGCACAATCCAGCGCCTGCAGCAGGCCATTAACCCGCACTATTCTTGACGATTCGTCGCGAAATCGCGCTGTCGCCAAGTGAGAAGGCGCGCGGAACAGTGAGGCGGGGCGTTGCCACGACTGGGAGTTCCGAAGGGGGTGCGCCTCCTTCGTGGGGATGTTCCAAGTGGGCCGGCCCCTTGGAGGAGTGGGCGAGGCAGGCTTCAGAGCCGAGCCTACGACGGGAGGGACGCTACGTGAAACAGTATGGTGACCGACCGAGTGGCGAGCCCACCGGCCTAGACGCCGGGCCACCGTGTCTAGGCTTGTCGCAGCGGCGAATCCGCGATTGCAGTAGAAGAGCTCATGAATACTATGGGTTGAGAACGCCCGCTGAACCACGATTTGCCTCTCCCTTCAACGAACTCTACACGACCCACCGGCGCCGATTCGGTGTTATACTGCTGTCCGTCCTTGCAACAGATCCGGAGGATCACAGGTTTCCAATGCGTCGTCGATTGGTGTTCGCGACCCTCTTGTTCGCGTCCTTCATCGCATGGCTCCCCATCCATTCGTCGTTCGCGCAAGAGCCTGAGAACATTCCGCCTCCGATAATCGAGTCCCCGCCGCCCTCTTCCGAAGCCTCGCCTACTCCAGCGCCTACGGATGAGCATCAGCTCCCAGAATTCTTACCACATGAACGAGCGGACCCAGTGATGGAGCTGGGCGAGTGGCGCCGTGCAGTCCTTGTATCGCCTGACAGTGCGGACCTTCGTCTGAAGTTGGCACAAGGGCTCTACCGCATCGGTGATCTCGATGCCGCGCTCGATGAATGCCGCGTGGCGATCACGCTGAATACAACCAACGCCAAGGCCCATCTCCTACTTGGTGTCACGTTGATGGCCAAGCAAGATGCACGTGCCGCGGCGCTGGCCTTGATGGAGGCTATTCGGCTCGATCCTGCACTCACCCATGCGCATTACAGCCTGGGAAGCGTCCACTACTCGCTGGGCCATCTCACAGCCGCGATCCAATCCTATCGCCGAACCTTGGAGCTGCAACCGAACTTTCCCGACGCCCACTATCGCCTTGCACTGGTCTTGAAGCTGAGAAATCGACATCAAGAAGCCGTGCAATTGATGGAGCAGGCGGCGATCGGCGGGGTTCCGCAGGCGCAGTACTTTATGGGGAACGCCTATCGCAATGGACAGGGCGTCGACAAGAATCCGGCACTCGCGATCCGTTGGTGGACCAAGGCCGTGGAGTTCGGCCAGCCGCGCGCAGCGGAATCCCTTTCACTGCTTCGTCGCCAAGCGCTCTCGCCTGACCAGTCTCAGCGCCGCCGAAACGACGCGTCCGAGGCCTTCAGACAGTATCGCGACGCACTCTGGACTGCCTACCCGGATACCGAGAGAATCGATCCGACCGAATCGTTAGGCATCGCCCTGCTCAAGGACAGTCATGCGTCCGACGGAGTCACGGCGCTGTTTGCCGAAGCCGTTGCACTCGGTGAGACTGCGCACGACGAACTGGCGCGCTTGTACGAAACCGGCCTCGATCCCCACCTCGCTCAATTCGATTCGCGTATCCTAGCCTGTTTGGGAACCACCGCTGCCGATGGTTTCATCCCGGCAAAGAAAGCGCTGGCGCGCATCTATGGCAAAGGCCTCGGGGTCGCACCGGATGTGCGAAAAGCAAACGCGCTGCTGAAGGGGCTATCCAAGCAGGAAACAAAAGCCATCCTGAACGAGATTGCAGGACGCGAGCAAAGGCCGTGAACGGTGAAACGGAGGACTGCCTCGCCTCTTCCTCTGAAACGTGTTACGTCTCACAGGTCACGTTTCACAGATCCATGCCAGAGTAGCGTCTCAATCGTTTGCAGGAAATAATCATGCTCGATACCTCACGCCTGTGGCGACAATTTCTCAGCTCCTCCTGGCTCCAAGCCTATGCCATGGGGCTACTCGCAACGATCCTGGCGATAGGCCTGTGGGCAGGAGCCCCAACCACATTCACTGCTCTGGATTGGGCCGCGTACGATTTCTGGTTGACCGATCGCGCATCCATCTCAGTCAGCCCGTCCCTTCTCATCGTCACACGGGATCCAGCCAGCGAAGAAGAGTTCGGTAGCGGACCATGGGACCGGGCCATCTTCGCACGTCTACTCACCAGCGCGCATGAATCCGGCGCTGTCGTGATCGGCCTGGATCATCGCTTCGACCATGCCAGCCCGGCGCAGCTCGGCGGAGCAGCGAGCGATGCCCTGCTGCTTGAAGCCATGAGCACCGCCGGGCCTATCGTCGTGGTACAGAGCCCTGATGCGACGTATGTCTCGGACACAACCACCGTGGGCCATCTGCTGGTCACAACCCATTCCGATCACGTCACACGAGCGGTGCCTGTGGTGGTACCCGGCGACAGGCAATCCGCCCAAGCCTTCGGGATTGCATTGTACGAGGCCTATCGACAACCGACCTCATCGACGAAGCCGTCTCTTTCAGAAGGAGCCACGGCCTCGCTCTTGGTCAACTATGTCGGCGATGGAACGATCGACGCCTTCCCAACCGTTCCTCTGTCATCCGTCTGGAATGCCATTGTGCGTCATGAAAGCGATCAGCTCACCGAGTGGTTCAAGGGCAAGATTGTCGTGTTTCTTCCAACTCCGATCGCGGGAGGACGCTCGCTCTTGCCCACGGGACAGACGGTGACCAGCTCGGTGGTCCATCTCCACGTCTTGAACATGCTACTGACCGGCAACCGGTTCTCCCAACTCGACGCAGCCAGCCGCTCGTCGATCACGCTGCTGGTCGCTGGGCTGGTCGCCTGGCTCTTGCTTCGGTTCCGAGGCACGACCAGCCTGCTCCTTGCCGGGAAGGCCATTGTCGCATATGGCATATTCACGTTCCTCGCGCTCGTGGTGGCCGGCTTGGTGCTTCCCCTCGCCATGCCCCTGACGTCCGCCCTGTTGGTGCTCGTCGGCACAACCATTTGGAGCCACCTGACCGCGCATCAGCGGCTGATCCTCTTCGAGCAGGATATGCTCCGCCTGCAGCAGGAAGCAGCCGCCGTGCGTGAAGCCCTGGTTCTGCGCGAGACCCGAGCAGAGACCTTGCAAGAAGATCTTGCCGTCGCGCGGGCTGCCATCTCGCAATCGATAGATCAACAGGACGCCCTGACCAAATCCGCAGATGTCCTTCGCTCCCAACTCACCGACGCCCAGGCACAGGAAGATGACGCGCGCAAGAAACTGGAGGGGCTCGAACAGCAATTGCATAGTCTGCGTGCGGCCACCAATGAACCCCTGGCACTCGGCGATGTGGAACTCGATCGCCTCCGAGACGAATGCCGGCAGTGCGGCATCATCACCCAAGACGCCGGCCTCTTGCGCCTCTATCGGGATCTCAAAAAAGGGGCCAAGTCGCCTCTGACAGTCCTGGTGCTCGGCGAACCAGGGACCGGGAAAGAACTCTTCGCCCGAGCGGTTCATCGACTCAGTCCGAGGACCAGCAAGACCTTCATCGCCGTCAATATGGCGGCCATTTCTCCTGAACTCTTCGAAAGCGAACTCTTCGGCCATAGCAAAGGCAGCTTTACCGGGGCCACAGCAGACCGGCGCGGCTATTTCGAATTGGCCAACCATGGAACCATCTTTTTAGACGAAATCGGCGATCTCCGCTTGGACCACCAGAGCAAACTGCTGCGGGTGTTACAGGAACGCTCGTTCTATCGTGTCGGTGCGACCATCCCCACGACGGTGGATGTGCGTATCGTCGCCGCGACGAATCGCGATCTGCAGCGCGGCGTCTCCGAAGGCTGGTTCCGTGAAGATTTGTATTTCAGACTGACAGCTCTGGTGTTCCGGCTTCCGCCGTTGCGGGAACGGACCGGCGATGTGCCTCTTCTTGCGGATAGACTGCTCAACGATATCGCCGACCAGATGGGCAAACCGGTGCCGAAGCTCTCGAACGACGCGCTTCGCGTACTGGTCGAACATGAGTGGAAAGGGAACATACGGGAGTTCCGGCATTGCCTGGAACAGGCGATCGCGCTCAACGACGGTCCACTGCTCACCAAAGAGTCATTGCGACTTGGCAGCGCATCAGCACAGCCAGCTGGTCAAGCCAACGCATCACAGATTCTTCCTGACCCAGCCAGCGATGCCGCGGTGCTGAATTGCCTCCGCCAGCACAGCTTCGACATGCAGGCAACGGCGAACACGTTAGGCTGGGATCGCAGTACCGTGACGCAACGATTGAAGGGCCTCTGCTTCCAAGCACTGGTCGAAGCCACCGGCGATCAGGCGCACGCAGCACTGGCCATCGCCGGCGACCCCAGCCAACTGAGAACCGTTGAGCTGAAGCTCATGGACTACCACAGCCACCTCATGTCCGTGATCGAACCCTTCGCCACAGCCGACGAAGCGCTCCTCGACTGCAAACGGCGATTCAAAAATCTCCCGGATCGGCATTTCTCTTCTGTCGAGAAGCTGGTGCGGCAATACTTTCGCCAGAAGAGATCCCCGTTACTTGGCAGAGTAAAAGACGGCAACCATCTTCAATAGATGGTCGTCGGTCGATAGTGATCACGCAGGTAGGTAATGATTTTCTTTTCATCGCCCGTGATGATCACGTTGCGCCCTGTGTCGACCAGCGTGGGAACGCCGGTTTGCCCTGAAATTTTCTTCAACCGGTGCCTTTTTGACTTGAGCTTTGGGACATTTCTCAGCACGTAATCAATTTCCCATTCCGACATCTTCAATCGGACCTGTGTGCTGTACGGACATTCTTCAAATTGATACAGCTCCAGCATGCGTCCCCTCCTCTTACACGATGTGTATCAGGATCAACAATAGACCTGTCAGCAATCGGAGCGCCCCGGGCAAGACAAGGACACGACGACCCCGGGCTTTCCCGGGCTCGCGCCATGGACCTGTACAGAGAACACAGCACAAGGCTTTACTGTTTGTCCTTATGGAGATCAATGACCTCACCCGTCTCATTCAGTTCTATGGTTACTTGAGTCCCGGGAGCAAGATCCTTAAACATGCGGCTCTCGGGCTTGAGTTTAAAATTCTTCTCACCTCCCGAGGTCGAAAGCGTCATCTGGGACTTGGCATTATCAATCGACGCGAGCGTACCGGAAATGAAACGATGAGGCTTGTCGGACTCCCCTTTCATATGGGCATCGATGACCATATTGCCTTCGTTGACCCAGACCGTCATTTCATCCCCGACTTTGGGAATGTCACGGCCCTGACGAACGGCTGCCGATTCGGTCAGCGTGATCGTAGCGCCCGTCGGTGTCTTGACGGTATACAGACCCGACTTCATATCAATCACCACTCCCTCAACCTTTTTGTGCCCCGCTTTCATATGAGCGATTTCTTCGGGGTCAGCGGGATCAGATTGCGCGTCCATAGGGAATATCAGCAGGGCCGCGGGTATCACGAAAAGCGAAAAGATCGAGAATATTGTACGAAGCATGGTCACCCCCTCCAGTGTTAGATCGGCTGGTTTCTAATGGTCCTATTGTACGGAGGTGGTCCATGCGTGGAATGTATAAAAGTGAACACACTGAGCAGTCCCCCGCTTCATGAATATCCAACACCTCGGATGGCCTCAGGCCGTATTCGAAGGCAAAACGACAACCCGCCATAAAAGAATTAGCAGGATGCTGAAAAAGTCTTCCAGCAGGGTTTTCGCTTCGCTCAGAGGCTCAACGAGAGTTTTCGGAAATCGGTGGAGGCACTGGTACGGCTTATCCGTTCGCCAACATCCATTCAAGGGCGAACGGCCCCACGAAGTGCGGCGGTCCCTCCTCGCCTCTTCGCTCGCTACGGCCTCCCCGTGGAATGGCGCGTCTTGACGCGCCGGGGTTGGGCGGGTGAGAAGTCAGGCCTTTTTGAGCATCCTGCGATTTTTGAAGCCGTCGCTCCGTCTGTCATATTTCAACAGTGTTTTATGTGTAAACGTGGTTTCCCGCAGCCTGTTTGATCGAAGGCGATCTGGTCATGGAAATGGTGGTGTCGTGCGGCGAGACGGGCAGGCGCAGCCGGGAAAGACCGGAGCGTCCTTGAGAATTGGACGTGGAGGAACTTCAACTGCAAGCACACCCGCCGCCCAAATTACAGCCGCGAATCCCTGGAGGCAGCAGGAGCGTTCATGAATGATTCGTGGGGGCTGGACGTGATACCCGTTGGGCACGAGCGAGTTTCTGAAGCTCTCACGGAGAAACGCGGCGCACACTATTAGATTCAGCAACACGTTGGATCGGCGGATGCCGGATCGAACGCATCATCGCGAATATCCAAGATGAGTTCATAGGGAGCCATGGGCGAGAAATTCGCGCGCAAGGCAATGCGCTTCCCGATCACATTGGCTTGCGCGCTCCGTTCAATCAACGTTGCGAGACGGAGAAGATCCACCAATGGGCCGCCGATCCACTGCTCAGTGATTTCCGTTTGATGCGAGGTACCCACTTCGAGATTCATGGCCGGTCCGAAGTGCGTGTATTCCGACAGCCGATCGTGCGCTGGGTTAGACGCATACGAGCGTATCTCCGCGGCGAACTTCCTCAGGCCCTTTACCGATCCGACGATGCGCCACTCTCTCGCCGCATCATTTTTACCGCAAAAAAACCCCAACTCGCGCCAAGCCCGGCGCGCCGCTTCATTCGCAACTTCGTTTGGCATACAGGGCGCCTACCTTTCAATCAAAGATCGGAACATCATCATCGCATCCTGATACGACCCATCATTCTTCCGTACTGCGCCTGGGATCGCACCAAGTTCTTTGAAGCCAAGCTTCTCCCAGAGATGGCGTGCAATGACATTGTCAGAAAACACCAGGTTGAAGATCACGCTGCGGTAACCAAGTTGTTTAGCGTAGGCCAACATCGCCTCGCCCAACAGCCGACCCAATCCATTGTTGCGCCAATCCGGCGCCACGATGAAGCCGGCATTCGCCACATGTCCCGCCCGCCCCGGCCAATTCGGCTTGAGGTAAAAAGCCCCGACCATCCCCGTCGCACGATCACGGTCCGGCGTATAGGCCGCCACCGTTCTCTTGCCGAGAAACCAATAGTTCAGAAAGTCATCCTGCTCCGGGAACCGATCATGCGGGTAAGAGTTTCCCTCATCGACAATCACCCGGTACAACCGCTGAAGCGGCTCGATATCCCGCTCATCGGCCGGCAGCAATTGGACCGGCGAACCGTCTTTGAGCGTCGCATCGACAGGAAATGTGAGATTCATTGACTCACCTCTCGCTCGCGTACGTCCATTGTCATACCTGAACCTGGTTTTTGGAGGGGCGATGATCTGAACTCCCTCACTGGTTCGGCTCTAAGTGCATAGAATGTAAAGAAAAAGTGATCTCTTCTCACTTACTGGAGGAAATGAAGGTATCTGATACAATTCTTCAGGGGGAACATTCTATGCTCTATGAAGTACTCATACTATGGATTGTTGGCAGCATCACCGCAGTTGTGTCCAGCATGGTGTGCGGTGGCTTATTGTGTGTGTGGTGTGCCTTTATAGGCCGCAAACGCACCGCTCAAATGGCCGCTACCTGCGCACATTAATTCAGTCACTCGTGAAATAGCTCCCTCCAAGCAAAATCTAAAGTGTCGGCCCCACAGGCTCCTTCCTTGATTCTCGGTGCCACAAACAGTCACGTGGTCGCCGGGTATTTCACGCGATAGTGACGAACCATGAATGCGGAACCTCTGGGAGGAATGGCAACGTCACGCACTCACCCCGGTGGGTCTCGCTGCGTGATCAGCCCTTAACGCGTCGGCCGCCTTTCGGCCAGACAGCAGCGCCCCATCGAATGTTCCGGTCTCACAGTAATCGCCGCAAAGGTACAGACCTGCGGTCATTCGTGGAGACGCCCCTCCATCACGCGTGGGAAGCACATCGACCGGAGGCAGAGCCCCGAGGATTCGATCGGTCCGGAGATGGCGCCATGTGTCGACGAGAGGACCGAACCAGGCGCGGAGAGACCTCCGTACTGTCTGCGGGAGATCATCGTCTGCTCTGTCCAACCGATCGGAGAGGCTGATGGAGACCAACGCTCGTCCCGGCGGCGCATAGGAAGGAGCCGCTTCGCTCAACACACAGAGCGTCCTGACCGGACCCTCTGCGTCACCGTTCACTATCAACCAGGGACCGCGTATCGGAGGGGCGGGCGCATCGAAATACAGACAGGTTGCCTCTCGTGACGCCCCAGATGGCGGGCTCTCACCACGCAGTCGAGCCGCAGTTATGTAATCGGTCGCGATGACCAGGGCATCGCCGGGAAGGCGTTCGCCGGACTCCAACATGATACTGGTCCCCTCAATCCGGTTCACGAGTGCGCGCAACCGGATCGTCCCTGCAGGTAAGGCTGCGGCAAGTTGATGAGCAATGGCTCCCATCCCGTCTCGCGGGAGTGCCACCTCCCCGCGGGAGAAGGCAGCCCAGACCAATTCAAAGATCCAGCATGGCGTCGACAACGCCTGTTCCAGAAATACCCCGCGGAGAAAGGGGAGAAAGAAGCGCGTTTGTATCTCGGCCGAGAAACCATAGGCCTGCAAGACGTCCAGGGTCGAGCGGGAAGGGCCTCCCACCTCTGAACAAAGGCGATGCTCTAACGCATCTCGTCGAAGGCGAAGCATCCTGAACTTGTCGGCGAGCGAGCCAATGGGGCTAAGCAGCGTCTGCACGATATCCTGAGGGCGTCGAAGGGGATCGCTGATGCGATGAAAACGCCCGGCATAGCGAATGACTGCGCCAGTATGGAAGAACCGAAGATCCAGCGAGGGATAGTCTAGAGTCTGTCGAGCTTCCGGATACCCGGTCAGAAAGACCTGGAACCCGCGATCAAGCTGGAATCCCTCCACGCGATCAGTCCTGACTCGCCCGCCCACATCGTCAGAGCCCTCAAGGACCGTACAAGCGATGCCGGACTGCGTCAAGCGGCGCGCACAGGCAAGCCCCGCCAGACCGGCACCGATGATCAACACTCGAGGGGCGGCAGACAGCATCATGTAATTGTAGAGGGTAGGATGAGAAAATGGAATCATGCAATACTGAGGAGCACCGCACGGTGCTTCAGCCTACTCGACGCCGAAAGAAGAGCGCAAGCGGTCGGCTCGGCACAATGATGGAGCGAGTTCGTGTATTTCTTTCAGCGAACGGCGTCCCGGCTTTCGTCATTCATCGCCTTTCCCTCATCACGTTTGATAATTTTGGTAGTGGAATCTTTCTTGCCCGCCCCTTGCTTCGGAGCTGAAGGATCGCTGGCGGTCGCGCAGCCGGTCACAATAAACAAGAGCACAGAGAGGACTACCGCCGTCAGAATGGACATGGGACCTCCTTCATACTATGTGTGCGCGATGAACCGAAATAATCTCATCCTCGGTAGAGCCGCCGCCGCAGCTCCACATCCCGCTCATCAGCCGGCGCTAACTGAACAGGCGAACCGTCTTTGACGGTCGCATCAACAGGAAAAGAGAGACTCATTGTCTCAACTCTCGCCCGCGTACGTCCATAGTCATACCTGAACCTGGCTGTCTTCCGCTTGAGTTTCGAGTCGACAGGGAAGGTCAGACTCGTCGGCTAAGTCTTGCCAAAATAAGTCAATAATCATGTCTGACCCTTAGTTTTTACGCACGACCGGCACATGCGTCTCCTTCCATGCCCGTTCCCAGCGAAGAAGCTGACAGCGTCACCATTGCGCGCATCTCATCGGAAGGCCAAGGCGTAGGTCGAGGTTGGGGGTCGAATAGCCACCGAGTCGAGTGAGTCAGTGCTCAACCCAAACCTCAACCTGAGCCTTCTTGGTCGTGAGGCCTCGCGTTGTTCGAGCAAGAAGACCAACAAGCCGCGCCCTCCCTCCCTTTTCCACAATTGCTCTCTTGCCTTCCTCTTGGAGACAGTCTGGTCGATCATCGAGTGCGCGCTTCGAACGAGTGCATTCCGATCGTGCGCGCTCCGGGAGCAAAAGCAGCATATTGAAGGGGTCGACCCCTTTGTTTTTTTCGGCTCCACATCCTTACTCATCCGCCAGCACCAGCTGAACCGGCGAACCGTCTTTGAGCTTCGCATCGACAGGAAAGGTGCGACTCATCTTACTGAGCCTTCGCCGTCCCGGAATTCGATGTGTCTATCTTGTTATTGACTCCGATGTGAGGACGGTTTCTGAAACCGGTTTCCGGCATGCCCTACTTGCTCGAGGCCTCAAGGAACTGCTCGACTGTCAGCCCTGCTTTTGCGATCAGACTACGCAGCGTGCCTCGTGCAACTTCCGCATGATTGGGTATCGAGAGAGTAGTCATATGGTCTGGCTCGTCATGATGATATGAGTGCCTTTCTACCGAACCACCTGCCAGCCAAGGCGCTGAAAGATCTTGATGACGTCTGATGGAGGGAGAATGGGAACCGGCAGCATTACGCGATGACTTCCACTTGGCGAGTGAGAACCGTCAGAGGCATGCCCATTTCGGCACGCACTTCAAGACACTGCTCCCGATCAACTTGAAACCCAGAACCCCGTCCCCCTTCGGGGGTGGCTGAAAAATCTGGGGTAGCTCAACCTGTACCTGTTAGGCTGCAATCTGCTCGAAGGAAAAGTTTGGAATATCTGCTCGATCCCGAGCATGTTCGATGGTCATGGCACAGATATTTCCATCTTTGTCTATATCGAGCTGAGTGTTCTCATCGAGATCTCTAGTCTCTACCGCTTCTGCAGCCCTGAACTCGATGTGAAGCGTGTCAGTGTCCTGAAAATACTTAATCGTCATGGCTTGAATCTCCTGTCAAAGAAGGCATTGTGTACCGTCTCATGATCCGGAAGTAGAACAACTCATAAAAATCGGTTTCCCATTTCTTCAATTGGCGCCCACCGACGGATGCGTCCATCTTTTTGCACAGTTTCCTTCACTGGATTGTTGACTACCCGTTCGATCCATTCATCACGAATGATGGCGCGATCAGGCCGCCGCCGAATGAATTCGAGGTATTTGGTGAATTTCACCGTGATGTCTTTATCCTATAGCCCTGGCATCCAAGGGAAAGCAATTTTACTGAAAACGCGGTGGTTTATCTACTACTGGGCTAATACCCCTGTTAGATTGCGAGACATTAGTTGTGCCATCGTCAACATTCAGAAAAAATTACATCCGGCACGTGCTCACGCACGCCGAGTACGACCGAGGCGCCTGGAGAACCTGATTCATGCTCGCCAAATATATCCATGACGCGAATGCCGACTATCGCCGTATTCGCCAACGAATTCCCTTGGGCCCGTTGCATACCAAGACAGAATACGACCGAGCCGTAGCCGTGCTCGACGACATTCTGGACGAAATAGGTCAACAGGAAACCCATCCCCTCGCCGACCTGGCTGAGACGTTGGCCCTTTCCATCGAAGCATACGAAAACATCCATAGTGCCATGCCGGAAGCCTCCGCACCTGCGATTCTCCGCAGCCTCATGGAGGACCATGACCTTGCGCAATCCGACCTGCCCGAGATCGGCAGCCAGGGCGTGGTCTCGGAAATCTTAGCGGGCAAGCGAGACCTAAACGTCCGCCAAATCTCTCAGCTCGCCGAACGGTTCGGCGTCTCGCCGGCAGTGTTCATGCCGACCTCCATCAAAAAAACACGCAAACCCCTTTCGACGAAGACTCGGAAAACGCACCGAAGATAGCGGGATGAAATCATCCGACAGAGCCGCCGCAACGGCTCCACTCCCACTCATCAGCCAGCACCAACTGAACCGACCAATCGTCCTTGAGTTTCGCATCGACAGGAAATGTCAGACTTACTTGTTAAGCCTTCGCTTGCATAAGTCAATAGTCATGCCTGACCCTCAATCCTCTGGGATCGGCAAGATATTCACTCGCTTCAAGCGCTTTCTTCAGGCGATCGTCGATGGGTCCGTCATTCACTGGAAGCCTCCTTGAGTAACCGCCCGTGACCGAACGCCCAGCTTCAGCGGCGGCGCGCAGCGCCGTCCGCTGCATGCTGTTGTTAGGCGCCCTTCGCATTGGCTCCATCTGCCTGCCCGCAAGCGAAGCCCTGCTCATCACGTCGCGCTTCCCGCGTCTGCCGACTCCAGCATGCTCTTCACATAGCTGTCCTTGTCTTCATCCTGAAACAGGATGTTCTTGCCTCGCATGCCAGCCTTGTCCATGCCCCAGAGCAGCCGCATGGTGTGAGACGGCGTGTTCGACACGATGAACGACGACAGGCTCACGGTGGCGTCGCCGAGCCTGTTCTCGATGTCCTTGATCGTGTCGTGGAATTGAATCTTGGGATCGTCCTTGCCGAGGTTCCGAATGCCCTTGGGGTCCACGAAGATCACCCGCTGCTTCCCGCCTTCAATGAGCCAGAGAATGAAGTCGGGGTGAAAGTTGCCGGCTTCGAAGAAGCCGACGCCGCGGCCCTTGCTCAGATTGCGGAGCAAGTAGAGCTCGCGCGTCTTGAAGAACTCTGCCGCGCTGTCGTGAAAAGTCTTCAGATCCTCGACAAACATCCGCTCGCCCTTGTTGAGCGGCGCCGGGCTGATCTCGACGATGCCGCTGTCCAGGTAGAGAAGTGGTTGGTACAGGTGCTTGCCGAACCAGAGCGCCTTCATGCCGCGAAACTCCCACGGCTTGAGTTCGCCTTTTTCGATCGACGCCTTGAGCTCTTCCAGCTTGGCGACGATGTCCTCCTGCGACCGGTCGATCAGGATGCGGTAGTAGCTCTCGCCCGGCGATTCCTTCACGCACAGGAAGTTCGGGTCGTCGCCCTCCAGCTCGCGATACTCGAGGTGCGGCATCTCCCATTCGCGCTTGCGAAAGGTGTAGTACCGCTCGGTGTACTTCTTGAGCAGTGAGAGCGCGATCTCGCTCCACAGCCGCACGCGCGCGTAGGAGTCGAACGCGAGCTCGCTTTCGGGGATCTGCAGTCGGTACCAAGTGGCGTCGGCGAGCAGCTCGACAATGGCCTTCCGTGTCAAGTTCAAGTTGTACCAGCCGCGCTCGGCCTTGAAGCGCTCGAGCTCGAAGGTGAGCGCATCCACGTCGAGAAAGGCCACGTGGCGCGCGGTCAAATGCGCCTCGTTGGGCGCGGCCTCCGCATCGCCGCCCACTAGCCCACCGGACTTCATCGCCTGAATCTTCGGGTACCAGTTCACCACCACCTGTTGCTGCTGAAGGTTCTTGGCTTCGATTGGGTCGGCAGTGTCGGGCTTCCTTACAGTCGGCACCGGCGCGAGCCTTCGAAAGGCCTCGCCGAACTCGGTGCTCACACTCACGCCATCGACAATGATCGTCTTCTTGAGCCGGATCGTCTTGAGCTTCTGCGTGCCCAGGTTCTTGATGATCGGCAGCAGGAACTCGATGCGGTCGTCGTTGGTGGGCAGCCCCTCCTCTTCGAGGAAGTCGCGGAACTGCGCCATGTAGTCGGCGTGGATGCCGAAGATGCCGAGTGTCTCCAGCGTGCCAAGGTGCTTGGGCCGCTCGATGCCCTCGGGGAGCTGCGCCTTGCCAGAGCGCTTGAGGCTCATGTCGTAGCCCTTCAGGCGCACACCGCGCCCGAAGAGCTGGATGATCTGCGCGCCTTCGCCCTTGCCCACGTGCATCAGGCCCATCGTCGAGACGCGCCAGCTCGACCAGCCCTCGGTGAACTTCTTGGAGCCGATGAGCAGATTGACCGGTGAATGAGGCTTGTTGATCTCGTGAAAGAGCGAGCCCGCAAACTCGCGCTCGCCGGTGGCGAGGCCCTTCTCCTCACAGAGCTTGACCAGTTTGGCATCGTCGCCGACGTTGATCACACCGAAGGCGTCGTTCTCGGCGCCAAGGCGCAACGCGACCTCGCCGGTCGCGCCTTTCAGGTTCTCCACGTAGAGCTGCCCGCCACCTGGCGCGTTGAAAAGCGTGGCCAGCGTCTCATCGAAGACCTGCGCTGGCGACAGCCCACAGGTGTTGATGTAGGCGAAACGCTGCGCGAACAGGTTCTTGCCGGAAGCCGTCTCGAGCCCGTGATTCAGCACCCGATCAATGCGCTGGACGCTCCCGGCGCGGTCGCTCACATAACGCGCGATGAACTGCAGGATCTCCACGATGTCCGAAGCGTCTTTAGAGGCGAGCGTCGCCGTGACGCTGCCACCGACGAAGATCCACAGCGGCTTCTCGATCTGGAACGGCCGGAAGGCGCCTTCCCGGTCGCGATAGAGCCGCTGCTGCTGAAAGAACGAGAGCAGACAGGCGACGAGGTAGACCTCCAGATGATCCTTCTGCGTGCCTTCATCCAGATTCAGGATCTGGTAGTCCTTGCCGAAGCCGTCGCCGTAGAAGTAGCGGTACGAATAGTCGAACAGCGTGTTCTTGGCGTAAAGGTCGGTGAGCGCGGCGTTGCCCTTCACCGCCTGGCCGAAGGTGGCCGAGTACTCGAACGAGAAGCCTTTCTCGCAAAGCGCGTTGCGAAAGCGCATCCACGCGCCGTCGCCGCCGCCCGAAGCACCGCGGTGTCCCTCGTCCACCAGCACCAGGTTGTTGCCCTCGAAGGCGTCCACCGCCACGGTCCTGTCGCCCATCTCGTCGCGCAGGCGCGTGACCTCGAGAATCTCCACTGCCTGTCCGGTGAACAGGCCGCGCCCGTCCTTGTTGAACAGCTCGGCGCCGATTCCCGCGGCCTTGAACTCGCGCAGGTGCTGCTGGGAGAGCCCTTCGTTCGGGGTGAGCAGGATGATGCGGTTCAGCTCCTTGCGACGGCCATGAACGCCCAGGTAATGCTGGAACTGGAGGATGTTGGCGTGCATCACCAGCGTCTTGCCGCTGCCGGTGGCCATCCAGAAGGCGAGCTTGTTGAGCTGCGGCCAGGCTTCGGCGCTCGCGTCCAGCGGCTTGAGTTGATCGGCCTCCGGCTTGCCTTCGTTG
>Ga0163146_10002231_pt1 | contig 26613 bp, 21 predicted proteins | sample OliLakLV19MP7G1_FD_148648 | JGI IMG/M metagenome (GOLD analysis project Ga0163146, IMG submission 148648) | Freshwater microbial mat bacterial communities from Lake Vanda, McMurdo Dry Valleys, Antarctica - Oligotrophic Lake LV.19.MP7.G1 | ecosystem: Environmental > Aquatic > Freshwater > Lake >...
GAGTAAAGTACGGGGGTATTAAAGGTATTAGCGTATCGTCGGGTCGCTGATCCACAAGTCCTGTGAATACAATGTCGTGCCTTCGATGAGCAGACTCTGCGTGTAACCATAGCGGAATTCATACACGTTCAAACCGTTGAACTGCGCGATGACTGGCTTCGTTAAGCCCAAACTGTTATCGAACGCGCTGACCACGGGTTCGCATGTCACGTCGTCGGCGGCTGGCGCAGGGCAAATTTCCAGCGCGACTTGTGCTGAACGCGCTGCGATATCATCGCTGACATAAGTGACACGGATGTAATTCCATGAAACCAACTGTTTAGACGCCGCCAGTTCCTGCGTATTGGGCGTCGGCTGCGGCGTTGTGCCGAGAATGACCTGCAACAGTGGGCTGCTGCCTGTCGGCGTTGGCGTCGGACCCGGTCCACTGCACCAGAAAGAATCACAATACGAGACAGGTTCTGCACCGTTGAAAGTGGGAAGTGCCCTGTAGGTCGTTTCTTGCATGGTTGTAAAGCGGCGGTCGAGATAGAGCGCGAAATCGGAGCCTGTGACGAACATCATATTCGAGTCGCCGTAATTGCGATAAACGGCGCGGAATTCGATGCCGCCCGGCATGATGCCCATATACAGCGTCGCTGCCACATCGAGATACGAGAATGCAAAATCGGATGCGGCGCTGAAGCGACGAATTTCTTCCTGGTCGGCTGCCGCTACGTCCAGGATGGGTGGGTTTTCGATGTAATTGTTGACCGTACTGGAAATTTGCGCGCAGTAATCCGGCGCGTTGATATCGACCTGGTCAACGGTGAACATCTGATAGGTGACGCGCACGACGTATATCAGATTGCGCACAAGCGGCTCGCAGCGATCCAGCGCGTTGGCGCCCTGCCAGCCTTCGGGGCGGATGCCGATACCGACCACTGCATCTGCCAACAATTCGAGATTCCGGCGCAGAGTCAGATACGCGTAGGCTTGATTGTTCGAGATACTCAACGTCCAGCCGGGGGGACGAATGCCGACGCCCAACGCGGTATTCGCGACCGTTTCGAGGTCGAGCAAAATATCTGGCGCGTAGGTTGGTGAGTCGCGCCCGACTTCTCCGATATAACCCGGCGGACGTGCGCCGACCACCCCATCGACCAGCAAATCGAGATCGGCGCGTACCGTAATGATCGCCTGGAATGGGTCGAACACGCCGCCTGCTGCGGGTGTGCTGAACACAATATCGATCAATTCGTCTTCGATTTCGGCTTGCACAGCGACGCAGTAGCTCAATGCCGATTCGGGCGTCTGTGATTCGATGCCATAGAACTGGTCGATCAACGCCAGCGTATTTTGCAGCGTGCGGTCGCACACGATATAAGGCACGCGCGCCCCGCGCCATTCTTGCGGGCGCGCGCCAGCTTCAAAGACTTGATCCGCCATGATTTCTAAGTCGTGGCGGACGTTGCGCGTCAGAATTTGCGCGACGCTGACCGTAACACCAAACCAATTCGGCGGGCGCACCCCAATCCCAAACACGGTGTCCGCGATAATCTGATTGTCCGTCCACAAATCGGGGACAAACGCCGGTGTATCGACATCGTTATTGCCCGTCCAGCCAGGCGGGCGAGTGCCGACGCCGAAAACCTGATCGGCGGTCAGCTCAATGTCCGCGCGCACATCAAATGCGTCGCGGGTAAATTCACTCTGTGCGATGGGTGCGGCAAAAACCTGCACGCCTAACGCGGTCGCCAGCAGTATGCTGACGCCGACCCACCCGAAACGTTTCCACCATCGTCGCATAGCGCCGCCCCTTGCATGTCACGCTCAACGGAACCCAATTGATCCCTATTATAGCGACGGCGCGCGCCATCACAATTTTAGCCCCTGTTTACCCCTGTACAAAGGTACTGCGGCGCACGGTGCGTGTGCCGAGTCGTGTCGAAAGTGCCGCACCGACTCCGACCGACATGAACACCAACAGCAGCACGATGACGATCAATCCCCCAAACGGGAGCAGCGCTAATAGAGTCATGCTCACCGACACCAGCAAACTGCCGACAACGACCGCCACCAATGGTGGCACGGCGCGGCGCGACGCGGACGAACGTGCGCGCGATAAGGTCTGCGTCAGCCATACGCCAAAGACCAGTGACAGCGTCACCCAGCCAATCAGGATCAAGATGAGTAAAAGCAGCCCGGCGATTAAATAAATCGGGATCAAAACCACGCCCAACGGCGGCAAAATCGCCAGCGCGATCAGTTGTGCGATCGTAATGCCGAGACTGAGCAGGAAAATCGACGAGCCGATGCCACCCACGCGGCGCGGCATCGCACGGATCGCTTCTTCGATACGGCTGAACTGATGCGGGAACAACGTGACGGCAAGGCTGGAGATGCCCGCCATGACGAGCGAGAATGACAACCCGCTGATCAAAATCGCCAGCGGCGATGGCGGCGTCAGTGTGACTGCTTCGCCCGCACGCAGCGCGATCAGCGTCGCCAATGGTTCGAGCATGTCATCGCCAGAACACATCAATTTGCCCGCATCTTCGCGCGCATCGGTGAAGGTATCGGCACAGGCATCGATGTCACCCGCGACTTGAAAGTTGTCGCCTATCGTCAGGTTTTCGGCGGTCACCGATAAATCACCCGCGATTTCACCGTTCAAGGTGACGGTGGTCGCCATGATCACGACATTGCCCGCGATTTGTGCGCCATCCAGCAAGACCGACTCGGCGGCGACCGCCAGATCACCTTGAATGACTCCGCTCAGCGTGATCGTCTCGACCAAAAACGCGCCGCTGCCGACGATCTCGCTGTCTGCGCCCAAATTGACCACGCCTGATGCTACAACAAGATCACCATCGATTGCGCCCGTCAGCGTGTAGGTTTCTTCAAACGTAATATTGGTCAAATCGATGAGCGGCGGCAGTGACTCGCGCACTGCACCGACCACGAGCGACGCGACCACGACCACGCTGATAATGACCACCAGATAGATGAATAGAGTGCGTCGTCGTGTCATGATCGCGTCATTTCTTCGCGTCCGGCACGCCACAACAGCAGCAGCGCTGCCGGGATCAACGTGAACATAGCGATTGGCGCTTCGGGGTAGCTTCGCAGTACCGCTTGTGCGCTTTCGATCAGGCTGTCTACGGTTTGCGCCAAAAATGCCAGAATGGTGACAATTTGTTCGACCAATACCTTGAGCGCTGATGCGCTGCCCACCGCGTTGATGATGAGCGCGCCCACGATGCCAAGGAGCGGCAGCAAACCGAGCGCGACCAGCGCCAACCCGACTGCCAGCGCCAGACTCGATGGGCGCATCAACTTTTGCGATTGCAGTCCTTCGCTCAAGCGCGCTAGTATCCGCAGCGCCAAGCCTTCGGGCGCGGTTTCCATCGGTGCGGTTTTTAGCAGGCGATCTACCTGCTTGAGCCGCGCGAACTGCGCGGTTTCAGCGGCGGACGTATCGAGGTGTTGGAACAACTCGCGCTGAGCTTCGGGCGTCAAATTGTCGTCGAGCGCATCTTGCATGAGGAGTCGTTGTCGTTGATTCGCCATCATGCGTTCTCCAATAAGGGGGCGGTTCTCGCACCCGACGCCGGTTTCGGGTTGAGTTTGTCGCCTAACAATTGACGGGCGCGGAACAACCGGCTTTTGATCGCGCTTTCGGTGGTATCAAGAATATCGGCAATTTCGATGTAGCTGTAGTCGTACCAGTAGCGTAAGACGACCGCCGCACGGTAATCGGGCGGCAGTTCGTTGAGTAATTTTTGCATGGCTTTACTTTGCTCGCGGCTGATCGCCACGTCCTCCGGTTCGGGGTCGTCCTCACGCAGCGACAAACTCGGTAACGGCTCATCGATGCTCAACCAATGAATACGGCGGCGGCGCAGTCGATCGATGCAGTGATTGGAGGCAATACTTAAAAGCCATGTTTTGAACGACCGCGACGGATCGTAGCGGTTGAGGTTCAAGTAGGCGCGTAAAAACGCCTCTTGTGCGGCGTCTTCGGCTTCGGTGCGTTCGCCCAACAAGCGATAGCACAGGTTGTAGACCGACTCTTGATAGGTGTAGACCAGTTCGCTAAAGGCATCTTGATCGCCTTCGACGGCTGCGTTCACCCATTCCAGAATGACGGGGTCGGTCGATGCGCCTGATTGATCGGTCACGGTGACTCCCGGTTGTGTGCGTCTTTGTGTAACGCACCCCTCAGACTTTTAATACGTGCGGTCGCTGCAAAACGTTGCAGGGATATATTTTGAGTGGTATCCGCATTTAGCGGAGCTTCGCCAGCGAAGCAGCCAATGAGTGATACTGTCGGCTGAGGCACAAAGCATTTTGGGTACAATACAGACGAGAATGACCTATCAAGAATTAATTTCATTGGTAAAATAATCATTCATCGTAGCGACCCCGACGAAGAAGTTCCGTATTGGGTCGAATGCCCAAGTTTAGGTATCGCCAGTATGGGTGAAAGCATTGATGACGCTGTTCATATGATCTACGAAGCGATCGCGCTGCATATCGAAGATTTGATCGCGCATGGCGACGTTGTGCCGCCTGAAGACGTTGACAGCCTGCCTGTCGGTCATTGTGGGCGCCACGCCTACGCCACGACCTTTGCAAATTGGCGCTGATCGATTAACTGCTGATACAGATCGACGACTTCATCCATCATCGCATCCCACGACTGCGTTTCGGCGAACGCGCGCGCCGCCCGTCCCATATGTGCAATGTGTTCGCGGCTGACGGCGATTTTACGCACCCCGTCGATCAGCGCCTCGATATCATCGACATCAAACGTGTAGCCGGTCACGCCTTCGCTGACAACATCGCGTACACCGCCCACGCGCGACGCGACAACGGGCAAGCCCGCCGCCATCGCTTCGACGACGACCAGACCGAACGTCTCCATCGATGACGGAAATACGAACATATCGGCGCTGGCGTAGGCTTGCGAGAGCGCTTCACCCTTGAGATAACCGACGAACTTGGTCGGCGTGCCCGCGAAATGCGCTTCGAGTTCTTCGCGCGCTGGTCCATGACCCACAATGGCGAGGCGCGTGCCGGGGACTTGTTCCAAAATCGGTTTGAGTTGATCGATTTGTTTTTCGCTCGAAAGCCGCCCGACATAAATCAGCAGCGTATCATCAGGATTACCATCCGATAAATGCTGGCGCATATCGTCGGTACGATAGCGTGGGTTGAATTTCTCGGCGTCCACGCCTCTTTTCCACAAGCCGACGCGCTTGACGCCGATGCGCTGCATATCGCGTAGGATCAAATTTGACGGTGCGAGCGAATGATCGGCGGCGTTGAACACCGTCCGCGTCAGCGTATCGGTGAGCGGCTCCAGAATGCCTAAATTGTAATGATGCACCAGTCGCGCCAGATCGAGATGAAACGACGCCACCGTCGGGATGTTCAAGACACGCGCCATCATCATGCCCGGCACGCCGATTAAGACCGGATGAATATAATGGGCAATATCCGGGTTGAACGCGCGCACTTGTTGATAGGTCGAAAGCGTTGGGGGACCGACGCGCAGTTCGGGGTATAACGGCAGCCGCACGCCCGGCACACCGATGATCGGCGTTTTTCGATACTGTTCGACGCCCATTTTCGGCGCGACGACCACCGTTTCGATGCCACGCTTTTCCAGATGATCGATCAGCAGACACACGACGGTAACAATGCCGTCGATTTTAGGTAAAAATGTTTCGGTAAAAACAGCTACACGCATGATGCCCCCAACGCTTGAATAAGACCATCGATCAAAACACCGCACATGTCTTATGGTGACGAAACAAAACTTTCTCGTTACAATGAACCCTATTATCGAATGTGCCCAACAGTAGAGACGGATTTATTTCACATGGCTAGCAGTGATGTCACGGTGAAACTCGATGATCGCGCTCGCCTGATGAGTGCGATGCTGGCGGCGACCAGCTACCCTGATCTGGCGCAAACGCGCCGTCATCATGGCACGCACGCTCATGCCCGTGCCACGCGTAAGTACATGAATACTTTCAAAGCGCATCCGGCGGTACAAGCGTTGGAACATCTGATCGATCAGCGCGCGCCGCTTGAAGCGTTGTTTACGCTCGCGCTGGTGCTGAAGATGCCCGACTTTACGCTGACACACCCCCCGCGCTGGATGCCGACGGATTGGAATCATGCGCTGCGCGATTTGTATGAACGTGCCGAACTCGCCGCGTTCTGGCGCGAAGAAGCTGACGAATGGGATAAAGCGCTGCAAGATGCCGAGCGCGCCTTCACCAATGTGCAGTTCAAGCCGTTCCTGAGCGATTTTATTGGGGATTTCCCGGAACGTTTTTTCTTCGTCCCCAACATTAGCTACCCGACCGATCATGAGATGGGGTTGCGGATGGGCAGCGATTTGATTTGTGTAGTGCATCCGCGCCTAGCATGGGGCGAAAGCCCGCCGTGGCCCTTCGATGAAGACCCGGCGCATGTCTATCGCAGGGCACTCCAGCAGTTCGGACGCCTGTTGATGATGAACTATTTGCGCGTCCACGCCGATAAAATCGCGGAAATTTCGCAGACTCAACTGCCCGTCGGCGAACAGTTTCAAAGCATGTACCCGACATGGCAGGAACAATTCACGAATTTATTCGTCGCGGGCGCGGTCGCGCTCTATCTTGAAGATCATGTCAGCAAGACCGAAGCCGATGCCTATGTGCTGATGGAACGCAAAGTGCGCGGCATCACGATTTTGCCGGGGATGATCAGCGTATTACGGCGCTATCTGAACGAAAAAGCCGCCGGACGCTACACCGCGCTGATCGACTTTTTGCCTGTGTTCCCGCGCCAGCTCAAGGTCGCCAATCGCATCGTCGCGCTGTAAGTAAACGCTTCAACGTAGTAGTTCTGGCAGCGCGATCAAAGGCGGCGCATCGAATGCCAAACCGAGCCATTCGGTATACGTCAGGATCATGATCCTGGGGCGCACCGAGATCAAAGACGGTTGGCGTCCGTACTTTGCTTCATAGGCGGCGTATGACGTGCGTTTATTCAGTGCGTTATCGCTGCTTGTGCTGCCGAGTTCACGGATGAACTGGTAGGCGAGTGGGCGCAGCAGCAAGATTTTCAAATCGTACAACCCACGTTGATCATAACCGAAGCGCGCGAACAACTCTGGCTGATACGTCACTGGATCAACCGTCAGCGAATGCTTGAGCGCCCCTAAAAAACGTGCGCCGTCCGCCGTCGATAAAGCGGGTAGTGTATCTGCAAGGATATTGTCGGTGACATACTCCCCACGCCTAAAGGCGGGGGCTTCTACCCTCAGCGCGACTGCGAAGGCGAACCTTCGTCTTATCGTCGCTCCGGTAGCACAGCGATGCCCCGCTGTGTTTGACGTTAACTACGGTATTGCGATATTACGGGATTATGATCGAGGTCGGATTTTTACGTCTCGTACCGCGCACATCAACCTCCCCCTATTATACGCTATTTCAGCAGAAAAAACACAAGACCGGCGCCTTATATCCCCGTGCCTGAAGGCAGGGGTCTTACGGCGCTTTTCTGATAAACGACTTGTCAGATCGCTGGGTACGATTACACCCAGCGCCCGCTCACTTGTCCAGTGGCTTTTTCAAGGGCGCGCACGCGCACTTCGTCTTCGGGAAACAAGTCGTTCATCAAGCGGAACACGTCTTCGATGACACCGTCGGAGTTCATATAATGAAACGATCCGGTGCGCCCGACAAGATGCAGGTTGGAGAAACTAGCGACAAATTCTTTGACCGCCCCCAATTTTTTCTCATAGCCGACTCGATAGACCGGATACGCGAACGGCACACGATACACCCAGCCTTTGATCAGTTCGCTTTTGTCGATCAATTTGATGTCGTGCATCTGGTTGACGACGGTCTGTACGATTTCGTCGTCGGTCATCTCCCACACGCCTTCGCCGCGCGATGTGAAAATTTCGGTGCAAAGCGACGTGACATCGGGCGATGGGATCATCGCCGAGCTCCAGTTTTTCGGCTCGTGGGTGCGCCCGAAAATCAGCTCTGGCGCAGGGAAGTATGTCCAGCTATCGGTGCTGACGCGCTCACGATTGAGCGCCAAATCGACGACGATGATATCGCGGTATTCAAGTTGATAATTCTCTGCCATCTCGTTCGCGCCCGTGTCTTCGGGCAGCATCCGCATGAGCAGCGTGATAGGAAGCGTGCTGATGATGATGTCGCCAGAAATCTCGTGCATCGTGCCATCTTTTTCATACGCGACACAGCCCGTACGCGGGTCAACCGTCTTGACGGTCGCGCCGCCGAGCACTTTACCGGTGCCGTTTTCGATCACGTTCGTCAGTTGGTCGGTGACCATACCGAAGCCAGCCCGCGGGTAATAGAATTCATCGATGATGGTCTTGGGGCGATTAGCGCCTTTGCCAGGGAAAAACATGCGATACGCCGCCGCCAGCAGACTGGGAATGCCGATTCGCGCTGCTGCCCATTCTGCGCTCAACTGGCTGGTAGGAATGCCCCACACTTTTTGCGTGTATGGCTGAAAATAGACTTTGTACAGTTCCCAGCCGAAGCGCGCCACGACCCAGTCTTCAAACGAGAGTTCATGTTCTTTGCGTGGGCGGACTTTGGTCGCCAGGTAGCTCAGGATAACTTTCACGGCGGTGAGCGGCGGAAAGCTTGATAATGCATTTGGGAATTGCAGTGGATAATCGATATAGCGCCCGTTCATGCGGATGTGGCTGAAACGCGGCACTGTGAGCAGTTCATCGCCGAGCAGTTCTTTAACCCAATTGACGACATCGGGATTATTGCTGTGGAAGCGATGCCCGCCAATATCGAAGCGAAAACCGTCATACACCAGCGTGCGCGCCAGACCGCCAACTTCCATGCCTTTTTCCAGCACGACGACATCATGACCACGCCGCACGAGTTCGCGCGCAGTAGCCAACCCAGCGACTCCGCCACCCAGAACGATATAACGCTGCGCTTGTACTTCCATTGGGTTCCTCCTTCACCTAATCAGGTGAAAAGTCGCGTGTTATGCAGACACACAACAATATGATGTAGACGGCAATGCCAATAAGGTGGATTTTTGTGCAATAAATGTACACTTACATTGAGATCAGTAAAGTATCAGATCAATGCCTCATAGTCAAGCAAACCAGATGCAAACTATGTGACACTCTACAGCCGCTAAAGCGGCGTAGCTTCTGACGAACGCTTGCGCTTACCCTTCCGTTGCGGGGTTGGCAGAGGCGCTGCGTTATTCGTCATGGATGCGTCCCATCCGTTTTGCATTAAGGCACGTTGCAAGATATTAATCGCCGCGTTAATGACGAATTTTTGGCGGCGCATAACGCGACACCGAACGAGATCGCGCGCGATACGCTGGCGTGGAATCAGGCGCGTGCTGATAGTAAGCTCAAATCGGGGTTGACGCCAGAACGCGAACGCGACCTGCTCAGTGCATGGTATACACAGCGGTGATCGTGTTACCATGATGTTAAGTTTCAGGATGGTGCGGAGGGGACATCCCCATGTTGATATTACGAACCGAACGCCTCGATGTGATCGCGTGCTCCGAACGGGTGGCGGCAGGCGCTTATGGCGGCATTCGTCAGCTTGAAACCCTGGTTGGCGTGAAAATCACGCCTGACTGGTTGGAAGATGAAGGGCGCGGATTGCTCAACTATTACTGGCATTTTATACATGGCAACGCGACCGAACTGGGCTATGGATTGTGGCTGCTTATCCACTGTGCCGATCAAACTTTATTTGGGACGGCAGGATTCAAAGGCAAGCCGAACGCGCAGGGCGAAATCGAGATCGGCTACGGCATCGATAAAACCTATCGGCGACAGGGCTATACGTATGAAGCCGCGCGCGCGCTCGTCGATTGGGGGATGGCGCAATCTGGGGTGCGTGTCATCACTGCCGAGTGTCTCGACAACAATCTTGGGTCGGTGCGTGTACTGGAAAAACTCGGCATGACCCGCCTTGGCATGACCGGATCGTACATCAACTGGCGTTTGGAAAAAGTATGACGCGCGGCGAAGCTGAAGCCGCGCTGACTCGCGCGATCATCAAATTGGAAAAGGATTATCTCGGTCGCGGTCCGAGCGATGCACGTACCTTTTTCATCGAAGACATGATCGTGATCCGCCTGCGCGGCATTTTGACGCCCGCCGAACAAGAAGTCGCTGCAAGCAGTGAAAATGGATTGGAGTCGGTCAAAGATGCGCGGCGGCGTTTGTTTGAAACGCGCACCCTCCGCCAAGAGATCGAACGAACGGTGCGCGAGATCGTCGATTGCGGGGTGATCAGCCTCCACACCGATGTCAGCACAATCACCGGGGAACGGGTGATCGTGCTGACGGTGGATAAATTGTTGGAGTTCTAGCTCACCACCCGCGTTGGCAGGGGGTGAGGGCTGAAAACGAGTGGCTTGCGTAAGGTGAGCGTATAACAGAAAGGAAAAAGGCGTTATCCCTCCCCATGTCTAAAGACAAGGGTATCTCGCGCCGATTTGATGAGTCGAGATATCATATTGGTATAGATATGCAAAAAACTCGCATCGATTTGTAAATACTCGGTGTTCATCTAATCCTTATGCTATCCCCCTAGAAAAAAGGGGTATTCTTGCGACGATCCCGATGTAATGTAATAACATCAGGCGGAGAGAAATTAAAGTCTCGCCGCAAGACCTGCAAACGAAACGCATTTCGGCGTGGTTTAACTCCCCAAGAGAGAAAACGCGCGGCAAAGCTGGCTCGGACGCACTCACGTAGCAAACGGGTGAGTTCCTGAGTCAGCTTTTTATTTTGTCTGACGACGAAGGACGACACTATCATCGTGATCAATACGCAAGAAAAAACAGGCATCACTCCATCTGGCAGCGACGCTGCTGCATGGCATGTACAAGAAACTGAATACGTCATGTCCACGCTCGATACACGGCTTGAGACTGGGCTGACAGAACGCCAGGTACGCGACCGTTTCGCGGAAATCGGTGCCAACGAACTGACAGAGAAAGGCGTGACTAGTCCTTTCGCTATTTTGTGGGAACAACTGACCAATCCACTCGTGCTGCTGCTGATCGGGGCGGCGGGGGTTTCGGCGCTGTTGGGCAAAGTGGACAGCATGATCGCTATTTCTGCGATTGTCGTCCTGAACGCAATTTTGGGGGTCGTGCAAGAATACCGCGCCGAGAAGGCGATGGCGGCGCTCAAGAAAATGGCAGCGCCATTGGTGCGCGTCCGCCGTGAAAATCTCGTCATGGATTTAGCCGCGCGCGATCTCGTGCCGGGTGATGTGATCTTGCTCGAAGCGGGCAGCATAGTGCCAGCCGACGCGCGCATCGTCGAAGGCGCGAATTTGCGCGCGATGGAAGCCTCGCTGACGGGCGAATCGGCGGCGGTCGAAAAATCGATCCGCGCTCTCACTGATGCGAGCGCCCCATTGGGCGACCGTACCAATATGGTGTTTATGGGGACGAGCATCACCTATGGGCGCGCGTCCGCTGTGGTGGTCGAAACCGGGATGCGCACGCAGTTGGGGCGCATCGCAGAATTGATCCAAACCGTCAAGGATGAGAAGACACCGCTCCAACGTCGTCAAGACGAGCTGGGGAACGTGCTATTGGTCGCGGCACTGATGGTGATGGGTGTTGCCTTCCTCATTGGTTTGATCACTGGACAGGCGATCATCCCTGACCCCAACTTCCCCGAACAAGAATCGGTCTTATTGAACGCGGTCGCAATCGCGGTCGCTGTAGTGCCAGAAGGCTTACCCGCCGTCGTTACGATTGCGCTGGCATTGGGCGCACAGCGTATGCTGCGGCGTAAGGCATTGATCCGCAAGCTGACTGCCGTCGAAACACTCGGCTCTGTCACGACGATTTGCTCGGATAAAACGGGTACGCTCACCGAAAATCGGATGCAAGTCACGGTCGTCGATGTCGCAGGCGATCATTCGACGATGGATGTCGTCGCGGTACAAGGAATCAGTACGTTGATCAGCGCCAACGGCGCGGGCAGCGTGACACATCATGCCGCGCAAGCGCTGGTGTTGACGGGCGGCATGTTGTGCAGTGACGCCATTCTCCAGCGTGGCGCGGATGGCACAATCAGCTTCATCGGTGACCCGACCGAAGGTGCATTGGTCATGGCGGCGGCACGCTGGGGGTTGTTCAAAGACGAAATCGAGCGCGCGTTTGCGCGTATCGATGAACTCCCGTTCGACAGCGAGCGCAAACGCATGTCCACAGTACATCGTATTCGCGATGGCGCGACACTTTCTGCGGCAGAACAAACAATTTTTGCGCTGATTGACAAGCAGGTCAACAGCGGTGTCATGTTCACCAAAGGCGCGGTTGACAGCTTACTCGAGGTCAGCCGCAGCGCGTGGATCGACGGACAAATTGTCGCGATGACGCCCGATGTCCGCGCGCGCATCGACTCCGCTAACAATCGTTTAGCGGCGAATGGTTTGCGCGTGTTGGGCGTCGCGTTTAAGGCGGTTGAACGCGATGATGTGCTCGAAAACGACCTGATTTTCGTCGGCATGGTCGGCATCATCGACCCGCCGCGTAAAGAGGTCAAGGACGCGGTCGCTGTTGCGAAGCGCGCAGGCATCCGCCCGGTCATGATCACGGGTGATCATCCCCTGACCGCGTTCGCCATCGCCAAAGAACTCGGCATCGTCAAAGACGGCGACCGCGTGTTGACCGGTCATGAGCTCGCGCGTATGACGCAAACCGACCTGGAAAACGAAGTCGAGCGTGTCGCGGTGTATGCGCGCGTATCGCCCGAACATAAGCTCAACATTATCGGCGCGCTGCAAACCAAAGGGCATATCGTCGCTATGACGGGCGATGGCGTCAACGACGCGCCCGCGCTCAAACGCGCCGATATTGGCGTGGCGATGGGCATCACCGGGACAGCCGTCACCAAAGAAGCGTCGGATATGGTGATTTTGGACGACAATTTCGCCACCATCGTCGCCGCCGTCGAAGAAGGGCGCACGATTTACGACAATGTGCGCCGTTTCGTCAAATATTTGTTGGCGAGCAATACGGGTGAACTCGTCGTGCTGCTGGCGACGCAGCTCATCACTGGGATGACGCTGCCGTTGACGACGCTGCAAATTCTATGGATGAACTTGATCACCGACGGCATCCCGGCATTGGCGTTGGGCGTAGAAAAACCCGAAAAAGGCGCGATGGATCGTCCGCCGTATGCGCCAAACGAGAGTATCTTCGGGCGCGGTTTGGGGCGGCATATTGTCATCGTCGGCGTGCTGCTCGGCGGCGCTGGTTTGGCGCTCGGTTATTGGGCGTGGTCAACCGATTTGCGAGCGGCAAACGACGCGCCTGCATGGAACACGATGGTGTTCATGTTTTTGACCATCGCGCAGATGGGACACGCGCTCGGTTTGCGCTCGCACCGCGAGTCGCTGTTCAGCATGAACTTGTTCGGTAATCCACTGTTGATCGTGGCAGTCGTGACGACGGTTATTTTGCAGCTCGTGGCGATCTATACCCCATTTTTCAACGATATCTTCGGGACGAATCCGCTCACGCTTGCACAGTTAGGGCTGTGCTTCGCGCTCAGCGCGGTCGTGTTCATCGGCGTCGAACTGGAAAAACTGCTGATCCGACGCGGCGTGCTGAAATAACCGCAAGCTAACATTGTGTTTGCGATGCCAGTTCGTAATAAGAGGCTTTAGAGGGGTGATCAGATCGATTGCCCATAACGACAAGGAAAAAAATCATGCAATGTCCAATCGACCAAACCGCATTAGTCATGACCGAACGGCAGGGTGTCGAGATCGATTACTGCCCGAAGTGTCGTGGTGTGTGGCTGGATCGCGGTGAACTTGACAAAATTATCGAGCGCGCCGCACAAGTTGAAAGCACGGGTCAGCGCCCCGCCGCGCCGTCAGCGCCGCCCGCACCGCAGCAGGGATATCAGCAGCAGCCGTATGTCGCGCCGAATAACCAACCGCCGCAAGGGCAGCAGTATCCACCCCGTTATGACGACGACGATGATGATGATCGGCGTTACAACGACCCGAACAACCCTTCCTACAATCCGAACAATCCGAATCAACGTAAGAAGAAGTCGTTTTTGGGTGATATGTTCGATATTTTCGACTAGTTTTCACTTCGCTGTATTATAGGGGCGGCTGATACAGTCGCCCACATAACGTTGTGCCGGACGACCGTAATAGCGGTCGTCTATTTGTGTGAGTTGGTCAGGTTTTCATCCATCAAGGAGCAAAGTGTCATGAGCCGTACCCCGATAACTGTTGCTTATGGCGATGGCATTGGACCCGAAATCATGGAAGCATCGCTGCGGATATTTCAGGCGGCGGGCGCGGACATCGAGATCGAGACGATCGATATTGGCGAAAAGGTATATTTATCCGGCAACAGCACGGGCATCGCTCCCGGCGCATGGGAGTCGCTGCGGCGCACGAAAGTCTTTTACAAAGCGCCGATCACGACGCCACAGGGCGGCGGCTATAAAAGTTTGAACGTGACCACGCGCAAGACGCTCGGTTTATACGCCAACGTCCGCCCAAGCGTGGCGTATGCGCCCTTCGTGCGCACCAAGCATCCCAAAATGGATCTCGTGATCGTCCGTGAAAACGAAGAAGATTTGTACGCGGGCATCGAACACCGCCAAACTGATGAGGTCTATCAATGCTTGAAGTTGATTTCGCGCCCCGGCAGCGAAAAAATCGTGCGCTATGCCTTCGAGTATGCGCGCGCCAACAACCGTAAGAAAGTCACTGCGTTCACCAAAGACAACATCATGAAGATGACCGATGGCTTGTTCCATAAAGTCTTCGACGAGATCGGCGCAGAATATCCCGATTTAGAAAAAGAACATTGGATCATCGATATTGGTGCGGCGAAAATGGCGGATACGCCAGAAGCCTTCGATGTGCTGGTGCTGCCCAACCTGTACGGCGATGTGTTGAGCGATGTGGCAGCGCAAATCGCCGGGTCGGTCGGGTTGGCGGGCAGCGCCAATATCGGCGCGCACGCGGCGATGTTCGAGGCGATCCATGGGTCAGCGCCGCGCCGTGCTGGGCAAAATGTCGCCAATCCATCGGGTTTGCTGCTAGCGGGCGTCATGATGATGGTGCATATCGGGCAGCCACAGGCTGCCGAAACCGTGCATAACGCATGGCTGCGCACGCTTGAAGAAGGTATCCATACCTACGACATTTTCGCGGACGGCATCAGTCGTCAAAAAGTGAGTACGAGCGGCTTTGCTGATGCCGTGATCGAACGCTTGGGCAAACAGCCCGAAACGCTCGCAGCGGTGGCGTACAAAGCGGGCGGCGGTGTCGTGGCGACGGGCGCCTACAGCCAGCGCGAACCGGAACAAAAAGAACTGGTCGGCGTCGATGTATTCTTGCATTACCGCGACCGCGACCCGAACACGCTCGGTCAAGCGGTGGAAGCGGCGACGAACGGCGATGGCGTCGAACTGGTCATGATCAGCAATCGCGGTCAAAAGGTGTATCCACATGGTTTGCCCGAAACCTTTTGTACCGATCATTGGCGCTGCCGCTTCATGGGCGTGGATAATGCCCCGATCACCCACGCGCAGATCATTCGCCTGCTCGGTCGTTTCAGCGATGCGGGTTTCGACTTCATCAAAACCGAACATCTGGTCACGTTCGATGGCGTGGCAGGGTATACGCTCGGTCAAGGACAATAATCTGTACGGGTGGGGCTTGCCCTGCCCGTAACCAAATCCCTCGTCAATGCTTATCCCCATGTTTTTGTGTCTTCGTGCCTTCGTGTTATGTTCTCATTTTTTTGCGGGCATGGCAGACCGTTCCGGTCTTCACCATGCCTCTACATCTTCCGGTTTTGTGTTGAAAAAACGCTTTGTTCGACAGGTGATGTATGCCCGATATGCTCGTCAAACTCTACGCACTACCGCCGATTGAGAACATCTCCACCTTAGACGGCATTGAGCTGCGCCGCGCGCTTGCGCCCGAAAAACACCTCGTTTTGCGCTGGATTCATACGACTTTTGGCGATGGCTGGGTCAGCGAAACCGATGCCACCTTCGCGCGTCAGCCGATTAGCTGTTTCATTGCCACGCAAAATAATCGACCGGTTGGCTTCGCCTGTTATGACGCAACCATGCGCGGCTTTTTCGGTCCGATGGGATCGGACGACTCTGTGCGCGGGCGCGGCGTCGGCAAAATTCTGCTGCTCATGGCGCTGCACGATATGCGCGCGAACGGTTATGGCTACGCGATCATTGGCGGCGTCGGTCCCGCCGAGTTCTATACCAAAGTATCTGGCGCGGTCATTATCCCCGACTCATCGCCAGGTGTGTATCGCGGACTGCTGCACGAGGAATCGGACGTATGACGTATATTGATGTGAGAAATATTGAAAGAAGGTGTGGGGTGTCGAATCATGAACATCTTGCTTTGATCGATCAACAATTTTGGTTGATCGTTCATGATGGAATTCCACCCGATTTTGGTTTGTTTCGTCCAAAACATTGCTTATTTTATCGACTTGGCTCTCGAATTTAAGCGGGATTGTGGTATAATTGTTCTATTCATCCGATGAAACACACAGGCAAAAATAAGACATGGAGTTCACCGATCCTCAGCGACGGATCATCGACTCTCCGGTCGATAAAACCCTCTATTTAACAGGCGCAGCGGGGACAGGTAAAACCACCGCAGCCGTGCAGCGCGTCCTCAGGCTGCGTCAAATCGATATCCCCGCCGAACAAATTTTGGTCATCGTGCCGCAAGCGGTGTTAGCACAGCCGTATCATAAAGCGCTGCGTGCAGCCAATTTGCCACCCGGCGGACAAATCGAAGTCTTGACTTACGGTGGTTTGGTCTTGAACACGGTGCGCTTGTTTTGGGCGCTGGCGGCGAAACGCGCCGGATTACAGCCTGACCAGCCGCCGACATTTTTGACACTCGAAACCGCGCAGTACGTCATGGCAAGTATCGTTGATCCGATGATCGAAGCGCGCGGCGCGTTCGAAGGCGTCACCATTGACCGCAACCGTTTGTACAGCCAGATTATCGACAATCTGGAAAAAGCCGCGCTCAACGGCTTTGCTTATACCGACATCGCCGAGCGCTTGAAAAGCGCGTGGGTGGGTGAAACCAGTCAGGCACGGATGTTCGACGATGTGCAGCGCGCCGCATCCGCGTATCGCGATCACTGCCGCGCGCACAACCTGATCGACTTTTCGCTGCAAGTCGAATTGTTCAATCGTCATTTGTGGTCACAAAAACCTGTGCGCGATTACTGGGCGGCGCGCACCGCGCATTTGATCGTCGATAATGCCGAAGAAAGCGCCTTCATCGTCCATGAGTTGATCGCTGACTTGCTCAAGACATGCGAGAGCGCCCTCATCATCGTGGATGAAGAATCGGGGTTTCGGCGTTTTTTGAGCGCTGCGCCCGAACACGCGGAAACACTGCGTGCGCGTTGTGATCAAGCCGTCGAATTTACCGAGTCGTTCGTCACGCCGCCCGTGCTGACGGCGTTGGGTGACGATTTCGCGCGTGCGCTGGGTGACTTTGCGCCCGAACCGACGATCAGTTCGCGCGCGGGCGTCGATTGGGCGATTCGCCGCTTTTACCCGCAAATGTTGAACTGGGTCGCGGATGAGATTACGCTGCTCGTCAAAGAATTTGGGGTGCCGCCGGGACAAATCGCGGTGTTGTCCCCTTATTTGAGCGACGCGCTCCGTTTTACGTTGATGACGCGCTTACAAAGCGAGGGCATTCCGGTGCGTTCGCATCGTCCGTCGCGGGCGCTGCGCGAAGAACCCGCCGCGCGCTGCTTGATCACGCTGGCGATGCTGGCACATCCCGAATGGGGCATGACGCCGACGCCCTATGATGTGGCGTATATGTTCATGGGCGCGGTGGGGTCGGCGGGCGTCGGTAAAACGATGGACTTGATCCGCGCGCAGCTATTGGCGACTACTGCGTACCCCGACCCTACAACCAAATCACGATTGATGCCGTTCGACGCGCTCAAGCCAGATATTCAAGAACGCATCACGTATTTGCTCGCACCGCGCTACGAAGAATTACGCAGATGGCTCGAAGCCTACATCGCGGATCGTCCCGTTCCTCCACCGTCTGTAGGGACAGAATTTATGCCGTCGCCTGTCGAGAATCCCAAACCGAAAGCGCGCGGACGCAAGAAAAAGACCGAAACGACCGAAACGCCGCCTATCGCATCAGTGCGGCTCGATCATTTCTTCAGCCGGATTTTTGGCGAGGTTTTGTCCCAACGTGGCTACGGTTTTCACAACGACTTCGATGCGGCGGCGGTTGCAGGCAACCTAATCGACAGTGCTGCTAATTTCCGGCGCGCGTTTGAAGATCGCGGCTTACTCGAACGACCTGCCGCGCATGAATACGTCCGCATGGTTGAACGCGGCGTGATTGCCGATCAATATGTGCGCGCGTGGACGCTGCCCGATGGGGGCGACGGTGCGGTCTTGATCGCGCCCGCTTACACATTTTTGATGCGCAATCAGCCCGTCGATATTCAGTTCTGGCTCGATTTGGGCAATCGCGGCTGGTTCGAACGCCTGTATCAACCGCTCACCCATCCGTATGTGCTCAGCGCCGACTGGGAAGTCGGTCAATTGTGGACCGACGACGAAGAATACGAAAAGCGGCGCGACACGCTGTTCCGGTTGGTTATGGGCTTGATTCGGCGGGCGCGGCGTAAGATTTATGTCGGCGTCAGCGAACTGGGCGAAAATGGCGCCGAAAGTCAAAGCGAACTCTTACAGGCGTTCAATCGCCTGCTGCGAAAGTACAACGAAGAAAGGGAATAGTGCTAAGTATCGAATGCTGAGAAATTGAGATTATTGCTTCTAACGCGGTACTCCGCACTCGGCACTTTGTATTGTCAGCACACATGATATGACAACTTTCAAACCCCGACCCAAACAAGCAGAAGTTCTCAAATACAAGGGCGGCAAAATGGGCGTCGCCGCCGTGCCGGGCAGTGGTAAGACCAAAACGCTGTCGGCGCTCGCCGCCAAGCTGATCGCTACAGGCAAGATGCGCGGCGACCAGGAAGTCTTGATTGTGACGTTGGTCAATTCGGCGGTCAATAATTTTGCGCGCCAAATCTACGGATTTTTGGAAGAAGCACGTTTGTTGCCCAACATCGGGTATCGTGTCCGCACGCTGCACAGTTTGTGCGGCGAAATCGTGCGCGAACGTCCCGGCTTGGTTGGTCTGGCGGATGATTTTAGCATTCTCGACGAGCGTGAAGCCTCCAGCGTATTGACCGACGCAGCGCTGGCATGGCTGCGTTCTAATCCCGACAGCGCTGAAAATTTTCTCGCGCCGGATATGGACGCGGATAAACGCGACCGTTTGCGCCAAAACTGGACGGATTTGGTTGTGAATGTGGCGGGCGCGTTCGTGCGCCAGGCAAAGGACGAACAGCTATCGCCCGACGATTTGCGCGGACGCATCGAACAGCGCGGGACGCGATTGCCATTGGCGGCGATGTGCATCGAGGTTTATGCGGCGTATCAGCGCAGTCTCGGCTATCGCGGCGCGGTCGATTTTCAGGACTTGATCCGTTTGGCGCTGACAGCGTTGCAGCAGGACGCAGCATATTTGCGCCGCCTGCACGAACGTTTTCCCTATATTCTGGAGGATGAAGCGCAAGACAGCAGCTTGCTCCAAGAGAAAATTTTGCGCCTGCTCACGGGCGATAATGGCAATTGGGTGCGCGTCGGCGATCCGAATCAGGCGATTTACGAGACATTCACGACCGCGCGCCCCGAAAACCTGATCGCGTTCACGCATGAACCTGGCGTTACGCGCAAAGAGCTGCCCAACAGCGGACGCAGCACGGTCGCAATTTTAGAGCTGGCGAACGCGCTCATTCGCTGGTCGGCGCAGCACCCCAACCCGCGCATCGCCGCCAAAAAGCCGCTCACGCCGCCCTACATTGAACCGACGACCAAAAAAGACCCGCAGCCGAACCCACCGCCTGACGGTGTCGCTGTGCATTTGTTCCCCGAAGCGCTGACGCCCGCCGCCGAAATTCAATTGATCGCCAATTCTTTGGCGCGCTGGCTGCCCGATCACCCAGACCAGACCTGTGCGGTGCTGGTGCCGCGCAATAAACGCGGCTTCGAAATCGTCGATGCACTGAAAACTGCCAATCTGCCGTATGTCGAACTGCTGCGTTCGACGACATCGACGCGCGAAGCGGCAGGGGCGCTGGCGATCATGCTTGCTTATCTCGCCAAACCCGATGATGCGAATTTACTGGCGCGTACGTATCTGGTGTATAAACGCGATGACCGCGACGATGAAGTGCTCGCGCTCAAAGCTGACAATGTGGCGAAAGCGCTGCGCAAGCTGACGCGGGTCGAAGATTTTCTGTGGAACACGATTGGCGGCGACTGGCTGGACGACTCGCCGGAGATCGCAGAACTCGAAACCGATGATCCATTCGTCAAAGGGGGTTTGGAGTTGTTCCGCGTCATCGTGCGGCGCTGGCAGGAAGCGGTGATCCTACCCATCGACCAGTTGATCCTGTTGATCGCAGGTGAGTTGTTTCTTGCCGAAGCCGACATCGCCATCGCGCACAGCATCGCGGTGCTGCTGCGCGGGCGCGCGGATAATCATCGTGATTGGCGCTTGCCGCAGTTTATCGATGAACTGACCGCGATTGCGCGCAATGAGCGCGGCTTTTTGGGCATGACCGAAGATGATCGCGGCTTTAACCCTGATGATCATCGCGGTACAGTAACAGTAGCGACGATGCACAGTGCTAAAGGGCTGGAATGGGATCGCGTGTATCTGCTTTCGGTCAACAACTACGATTTTCCGTCCGCGATGCCCGGTGACGAATACATTGGAGAGCGCTGGTTCATCCGCGACAGCCTTAATCTGGAAGCCGAAGCGTTGGGTCAGCTCCGCGCATTGATCGATAACGGTGATTATTACGAAGGTGCAGCAACCGCTACGGCGCGTGTCGATTATGCGTCCGAGCGCCTGCGTTTATTGTACGTCGGCATCACGCGCGCCAAACGCGAATTGATCGTGACGACCAACACAGGACGCAAGGGCAATGTGCCGCCCGCCGTCGCCTTTGAAGCGATGCGTGGCTTTATAGACGGGCAAAAATCATAACCACAGATCACACAGACGAAAGAATCAAAACCGTCTGTGTTCTCTGTGGTCCAAAGAAAGGATCGTATGATGCTGCAAGATGATTTTGCATTCAGCCAAACCAGCCTGCAAGACTTCGCGGAATGTCCGGCGCTGTTCGATTTACGTTATCGCCGCCATATCGTGTATCCGGCTGCCCAAAGTGAGCCGCTGGATCAATTGGAAGATCACATGGCGCGTGGCGCGACATTTCATACACTCGTGCAGCAGCATCAAGTTGGTGTGCCGCCCGACGCACTTGAGGAAAGTATCGACGATGATCAGTTATTCGAGTGGTGGCAGGCATACTTGACTACGCCTTACGCGGCAGCGCCCACGCCAACCCGCGTCGAGATCAGCCTGAGCGCGCCGGTCGCGGGGAATCGACTGATCGCCAAATACGACTTGATCGCAATTGACGCCGACGGCGTGTTCACGATCATCGATTGGAAAACATCGATCAAGCGCCCGAAACGCGAATTTTTGGCGGCGCGCTGGCAAACGCGCGTGTATCCGTATGTGCTGGTCGAAGCCGGACGCGGCTTGAACGGCGGAAAAGCGATCTCGCCGGAAAAAGTACGGATGGTGTATTGGTTTCCAGAACACCCGCGCCAGCCCGAAGTTTTCAGCTACGATAGTGACCAGCACGCGGCGACGGGTATGTCACTTACGACCTTGATCCAGGATATTGCGCGGCGCGGTGACGACGACTTTCCGCTCACCGATGAGGTGCGCCGCTGTGGTTTTTGCGAGTATCGCGGATTGCACGCGCGCGGCATCAAGGCGAGCGATTGGATGGGGGAAGACAACGACATCGAGTTGAATGACGCCGACGCGATCCCAGATTTTACGCTCGATCAAATCGCAGAAGTCGAGTTTTAACGCCAAGTGTAACTACTCAGGTATGCCTCACCCGAAGTCCCTTTCCCGCAAGCAAGGGGAGAGGGACTTTCTACCGCGTTTCTCCTCTGCTCCCATTTGTGGGAGCAGGGGTCGGGGGATGAGGGATACCTGAGCAGTTAGCTTTTTTCCAATTCGCCGACCGTGCGTTCGATCAAATCGACCGCCGTGCCGAGCGTTTCAGCATCCCACGCGAACTTCGCGCCCGCCGCGCTGAATAATTCTGGCAGGGGTCGTGTGCCGCCCAACGCCAGCGCCTTGCGATAACTCGCCACCGATTGTGCTTGATCCTTGAGCGCATTACCCCATACCTGCACCGCGCCTAACTGCGCCAAGCCATATTCGACGTAGTAGAACGGGATTTGGAAGATGTGCAGTTTGCGATGCCAGCCATCGGCACGTGCGGATTCTATGCCTGTGAAATCGATACCGGGTTGGAAGCGCTGTTGCAGTTCTGCCCATTTCTGATCGCAGTTATCGGTGTTGAGCGCGTCTTGCGGGTGCGTATACACCCACTGCTGAAACGCATCGACGATTGCCATGTAGGGCCAAAACAAAATCGTTTCTTCAAGGTGTTCGATGCGCGCCCGCGCGGCTTCGTCATCGCTGTAAAAGCCACCTTCACTAGCGGTCAGATAGGGTGCGGCGAGCAGTTCCATCGACATGCTGGCGACTTCACAAAACTCGATTGGGATGTCATTCTGCTGGTAATCGGGCAAGCCGCGCGCCTCAAAATCGTGGAAAGCGTGACCGCCTTCGTGCAGCAGCGTTTGTACATCGTCGTGAATGCCGACGGCGTTCATGAAGATGAACGGGCGTTTGCTGTGCGCGAACGAGGTGCAGTAGCCGCCTGGCGCTTTATTTTTGCGGTTATCCAGGTCGAGCAGGTTTTCGCGCATCATCGTGTCGAAATAATTGCCCAGAACCAGATCAACCTTGTGAAAGATCGCGCTCGATGTGTGATTCAAACGGTCGATGTCGGACGCGGCGAATGGCGCGAGTGGGGCGCGATTGAGCGGGTCAGCCATGACATCCCATGGTCGCATCGTGTCGATTTGGAGTTGGCGGCGGCGTTTTTCGTAGATGCGATTGGCGGCTGGCACGGCGACTTGCTCAATGGCGGCGTGAAAGGCTTCGCAATCGTCGGGCGTGTAATCGAAACGGTTAGACTCGCGCCACTTATACGCGCGGTAATCGGGCAGATCGGCATTTTCCGCGATCTTCATACGGAGCGTGAGAAATTGAACCCACAAATCATCGAGCTTTTGGTTATCGGCAAGCTGGCGGTTGCTGACCAAGCGCCATGCTTGTTCGCGCGTCGCCCGATCCGGATCGAGATAAAATGGCTTCATCGAGGGAATCGTGCGTTCTTCGCCGTGCCACATCACGGTTTGCGCGCCGATCATTTTATCGTATTCCGTGCCTAAACGGTCTTGTTCGACCATGAGCGCCAAATTTGCTTCGCGGAACAACTCGGCTTCGACGCGCATATTTCGCAGCGCGATTTCGTAACCGGGCGGCTGTAAATTTGTTGCCAACAGTTTGTGATTGAGCGTATTGTCCGCGCTTCGCACGGGGGTAACCACGTCCTCGTTGTAACGCATATACTTCTCGACCGCCGCCTCATCGCTGGTATCGAGCGTGGTCGCTACCTCCAAACGGATGAAGGTTTCGTCGATCAAATGCCACAGCCGCGCGCGCTCATCGAGCCATTGCACGACGTTGCCATCACTTAACGTGGTTGCCTCCAGGTGTTTGAAAAACGGCTCAATTTGCGTCCATGACCATGTGCCAAAGGTTTGTAAATCAGGTAGCTGGTTGAACATGTTTGTCCTCAAGTAAAAGAAGGTGAAAGATACGAGATAGTTAAAAATTGAAAACCAGTGTGGAGTCGTCTCATTCAACTTTTAACTGGGTTTAGTATTCCCCGACGATCTCCCAGCCGTTCGGCGCGACACCACTGCGGGTGAGGCGCAGCGCCAGGCGTGCTGTGCCGTAATCGAGATACCAGTAATCATTTCGGTTTTGTGGAAATTGTACCCGTCCGGTGAACGGGGTTGCAAGCGTATACGCCCAACCGAGCGCGGTACGCACCGACGGATTCTCACGCCAGATTTTACCCATGCTTTCGATGGGTTGTAACAGCCCATCAGGTGGCACAATCGTCTCATCGCGTGCAGGCTGTGACGCATCCCAGGTATCGGGGAATGATTGCCAAAAACCGTTGTTGAAAATGACAAAAATCAGTGGCGTCGGTTCGTTACTCGTCGGGTTGGAGACCATGCGGATCATGCGTCCACCCTGAAAATCCTGACCAAGCGCATCGATAGTCAGAATTGGGTTCGGGCACGCGATCGTGATCTCGTTTTTGTTCGTCCTAAACGTGAAGAACCACCGATCGACACACGCCGCGTTTTCGGGTGGGGGAGCGGGTGGCAGCAGTGCGACAGGCACACGTACGCCTTCACCCGCGTTTAACGCTATGTCGGTGTCGATACAATTGGCGTCTGCTACTGCCGATGCTGCCGCACCTGCACGCAGTGCGATGCCCGCCAGCGAATCGCCACTATTGACTGTGTAGACGAACCAGTCATCGCGCGGCATACATGGCAGATCAGTGGGGAGCGGCGTCTCAGTCGGCGGGCGCGTCGCCAACTGCGGGACAAGCGTCGCGGTCGATACTTGTGTGGCGGTACTTGCCGGCGTCACCGTGACATACGTTGGGGCGGCGTCACTCGGCGCGGTCAACGAACAAGCGCTCAACAGGCACATCACCAACAGCGCCAACCCGCCGCCGAAACGACGCTGTGAAAACAGCGGTGGAGAGGCACTGCGCGCTATGCCCACCGTATCAGGATAAAGCGGCGGCGGTGAATTACGAGGCAAATTTCACCCATCCTGCGCCATGATGTCCGAAATTGAAGGTTTCGGGATGCAAAATCTCCGCCAGAATTTCCAGCGAATCGACCAAACGGGGACCTGGTCGATTGAAATACTGATTGCCATCGGTCAACACGATATGACCATTGCGGACTGCGCGCAGCGTTTCCCATCCTGGCTGACGGGTGAGCGCGGTCATTTCGTCGTGCGCTTTATCGATACCATAACCGCACGGCAAAACGATGATTATATCGGGGTCTGCCGCCCATAAATCATCCCATTCCAGCCATGGAGAATGGACGCCCGCCTTGCCGAATAAATTGACCCCGCCCGCCATTTCGACGAGTTCTGGCATCCAGTTACCCGCCGTCATCAGCGGATCGATCCATTCGACGGTTGCGACGGTTGGTTTATGCGCTATATCACGCGCTGCCGTTGTGATCGCGTCGATGCGTCCGGTCAATTCACGCACGAGCGGTTCGCCATCGACGCCGAGCGCGCTCGCTACGCGTCGCAGATCGTCCCAAACATCGCGCAGCCAGATCGGTTCGAGCGATATCACACGTGCATCGGTCAAGCCGCACGCTTGTACCGCCGCTTGCACGTCGTTCAAGCTGACCGCGCAGACTTCACACTGCGCCTGTGTGACAATGACATCGGGGTTGAGCGCTGTCAGCAGATCACTATCGACGCGATAGACCGAGAGCGACTCGCTCAAAATCTGCTTGACACGGTCATCGACCTCACGGCTGCTGCCTTGTGGGTTGAACTTTGGCGCGGTCAGCGCTGGCAAGGTTTCAATTCCCGGCGGATAATCGCATTCGTGCGAGCGCCCTACCAGTTGATCCTGAAAGCCAAGCCGACACACAATCTCGGTCGCGCTGGGTATAAGCGAAACAATACGCATGAAAAATCCTTTTATGCTGCGTTTAAGGCGCGCGTTCGCACCACTCAGCGGCGCACGAGAGCGTGGCGCTTGTACCGTCGAGCGTAGGCAGCGCCATGAAAATGTCGTTGGTGACAGGCGTGTAGATGAAGTCGGTGTACACCTGAAAATCGGGACCCTGAATCAACATCATGTTGCTAAAGTCGTTGGTGCTGCGACCAACCGGCGTAAAGCCTGTGCCCACTGGAAGCACGCCCAAGCGCACCCGTGCGTTGATATCCGCGAACGCGATGACATACGCGCTTTCGACGAAATACGCTTGCTGTGCATTAACGGCGGCGGCTTCTCCGCCTTGTGGCTGGATCAACGACGATTCGACGTAGCGGCTGACCTGTAATTCGAGCTGGGTGCAGTAATCCGTTTGCGTGTAATCGATATTGGCTTCAAATTGATACACGCGCTCCAAGACAAATAACAGATTTTGTGCGGCACGGCTGCATTTGAACAACGGATCATCGCCGACCCAGCCGCCGGGTCGCAGCGTAGAGGCGCCAATTGCCGCGTCCGCCAATACTTCTAAGTCGTGGCGCAAATCGCGCGCGACCGCGAGCGGTACGCTGGCGACCACGCCAAAATAGGTTGGTGGGCGCACGCCAGCGCCCAGTATCGCATCTGCGAGTCGATCAATGTCGGCGCGCAGCAAGGCAGCGAAATCGAGCGCGGCGGGGTCGGTGACTCCAC
>Ga0163146_10002232_pt1 | contig 26602 bp, 21 predicted proteins | sample OliLakLV19MP7G1_FD_148648 | JGI IMG/M metagenome (GOLD analysis project Ga0163146, IMG submission 148648) | Freshwater microbial mat bacterial communities from Lake Vanda, McMurdo Dry Valleys, Antarctica - Oligotrophic Lake LV.19.MP7.G1 | ecosystem: Environmental > Aquatic > Freshwater > Lake >...
ACAAAACACACTGTGCTCTGGCAGAATCATTCACGCGGGGTGCCTCCGTGTCTACTTGGGCCTTTATTCACTACCCTTTGGACGCAGCGGTGCCCCGCTCAGTTCACTTCTTCATGAATAATCCGGGCTAGCGCGTGCTCCCGTTACCGTCCGCGAAACAATCAAAACGTCGCGCGGACGCCGATCTGAATCTGGCGCGCGGACGTAACCGTGTTGCGAATGCGACCGAAGGTGGTGAGCGGGGCCTCGTTATCCGCCGCGCCGGTGAAGGCGGACAGAGAAGGAACCCCGAAATTCGCGCGGTCGAAGATGTTGAAGGCTTCAACCCTGAACTCGAGCCGTCCCGTATCCGAGAGCATCCTGAACGGGAAGAACCGAACGAGCGACAAATCAACGTTGCAGAGATCCGGGCCGGTGAAGGCGCCGCGCCCGGTGTTGCCGAAAGTACCCGCGGCGGGAAGGACAAACGCGGTCGGATCGAACCACTGATCCGGGTTCCCGGTCACCGCACTCTCCGGCGTGCGGCCGGCGGCGAGCGACGGCCGATCGAGGCCGAGGCCGGGGCCGATCGAGGGCGACCAGCGCGAACGCGACCGGTTGTTCACCACGAAGGCGGTGAGGGGGTTTCCGCTGCGATAGCGGCCGATCATCGAGGCCTGCCAGTTGTTCGCGAAGTTCCAGGTGCCGGTCAAGACCAGATTGTGGGTGGCGTTGAAGTCGGCCGGACCCTTGTTGGTCTCGAGACCGAAAGGCTCGGGGAAGGCCGAGGTCGTGCCGTTTGTCGCATCGGAGAAAAACGTCGAGGCCTGCGTGGTGTCGATGGCGCGCGACAGGGTGTACGACACCTGGAGCCTGAGGGTGTTCGTCGTATGGCGCAGGTCGAAAATGCCGGCGTTGTACCAGGAGTCGCCATCGCTCGTCTTCTGCTCGATGACACCGTAGGCGGCGTTTGGCCGCGCGCCCGTCACGGAATAGAAGACCGTGCCGTCGGGGCGAAGCTCCGGGGTAGGAACGTTGACATCGCCGCTGCGCAGGAGGTGGGTGCCTCGCGAGCCCGCATAACCCACGGTCAGCACGGTGTTGCCCCAGAGTTCTTTCTGGACGTTGAGGTTGTAGACGTGAGCGCGCGGGTTCTGAAGGTCCCACTGAACCGGCCGGATCGAGTTGGTGGCGGCGCGGGCGAAAGGCGGTTGCGGGAAGGTCGGGTTGGCGATGATGGCGCGGGGGGTCACCGGCGGGTTGGTGATGGTCACGATCAGGTTTTGCTGATTGTTGACGTTGAAGTAGAGGCCATAGCCGCCGCGCAGCGCGAGTGTCCCATCACCTTTCACGTCCCAGGCGAAGCTCATCCGTGGCGAGAGGTTCAGCTTTGGCGAGCGGCCGTAGGGCCGGCCGAGGGTCGGCGTCTGATCCATGATGGAAACCATGGTCGAGTCCCGGCCTTCCTCGTCCTTCGGAAGAGTGGTCATCTCGTAGCGCAGGCCCGCGTGGACGGAGAAGCGATCGGAGACCCGGAACTCGTCCTGCACATAAGCGCCAAAGAGGGTGTATTTCCAGAGCCGCTCGAGCGATGCCTCGGGCGTGAGACCGACGAAGCGGATGGGCGTGTTGCGCAGGAAGCCTTCGAGGTTCCCGAACGTGTAGATGCCGAGGCTGAAGGTGGGATTGTGAAGATCGCTCTTGTAGTGCTCGAGCAGCACACCGCCCTTGATCAGATGCGACCCGCGTGATTGAACGAAGGAATATTCACCGCCGAGCACGCGCTGTTTGATGACGAGATCGCCCGAGGTCTGGGGGCCAAAGCGACCGGGGATGCCGCCGATGTCGATACCGCCGACCACGGGCCGCCCGGCCACAAAGGGCGGCAGGGGGCTCGCGAGATTGGCTTCCACGGTCTGGCCGATGCGGGTATTGCTCATCGACAGACGCAGGGTGTGAAGGGCCGAGCCCGAGGCCACATGCCGCAGCTCGCCGGTGAGGAACTGGTTCGTGGAGAGGAAGGTGCGCGGAAACTGAGGAAAGTCGGTGGGCAGATACTGGTCCGCGGTGTCGCGGGTGTAGCGCACGAACATCTGGTCCTTCAAAGAGAGGTTGTGATCGACGCGGGCCTGGAAGAAATCCTGATCGACGGTCTGATCGAAGGGGAAGCGAAGCTCCGCGAGACCCCCGCCGAGCGAAGCGCCATTGGGCGCAGGGAAGGCGTCGAGGTAGGGCTTCACCGCGGGGGCCACACCCACATTGCGCAGAAGTGCCGGGTTGCCCGGAGTGGGCAGAAGTCCAAGGCGGGCGTTCTGGTCCGGGACCACGGTGGACACGTTCTTCCCGAGGTTCTCGCGCAGTCCTTCGTACCCGAGGAAGAAGAACGTCTTTTCCTTCCTGAGCGGACCCCCGAGGGTGGCGCCAAACTGATTCCGTTGAAAGTCGGGCTTGACCCCCTGGTCGAAGTAGTTCGGCGCATCAAGGGCATCGTTGCGGTGATACTCAAAGACACTCCCGCGCCAATCGTTGCTGCCCGACTTTGTGGCCACCAGGATCTGGCCGCCGAAGTTCCGACCGTATTCGGCCGAGTAGCTGTTCGTCTCGACCCGAAACTCGCGTACCGTCTCGGTGCCAAGCGTCGTGCCCGCGGCACTGCCCGCCGGCCCGTTGGTGAAGTCGTTCAGCAGCGTTCCATCGAGCATGTAGACGTTTGAACGCGGGTCGAGACCGTTGATCGACGCACCCACCCCGTGGGCCACGACCGATCCGCCGTCGCGGTGGTTGAAGGCGAGGACGCCGGGCTGAAGGAAAGCGAGATCGGTGTAGTTCCGGCCGTTCAGGGGCAGGTCCTTGATCTCCTGTTCGCCCACGAGGAAGGACAACTCACCCGTTCCCGTCTGCACCCTGGAGCCTTCGGCCAGAACGGTCACTTCCTCATTTCGAACGCCCGGCTCGAGGGCGAGGTTCACGACCGTGGGCACGCCGAGGACCACTGACACGTCGGGCTTCACCGCGGGTTTGAATCCCTCAAGACTCGCACGCACCTCGAAGCGGCCGAGGGGCAGGCCGGGCATGACGAAACGTCCGTTGGGCCCGGTGATCACCTCGCGGATGAGGCCCGTATCGCCGTGCTTCGCGACCACGGCTACGCCGGGAAGAGCCGCTCCGGAGCTGTCGCGCAAGACCCCCTCGATGGAGCTCGATGTAGCCTGGGCCCGCGCCCAGGGGGCGCTCAGCAGGAGCAGGGCGAGGATGGCAAGGCGGGTGACGTTCTTCATTTTTCTCTTCTGTTCAAAGGGGGTCGGCTCTCCTGGGGCGAGCCTGGCACGGGCCACTTCCCAAAGGTTCCCGCGGCAAACTACGGCCGAGTGGCTTCCGCCGCTTCGTCGGTGTTCCCGCCCGTTGCCGCCTTGATGTCGTAAACGAGAAGGCGATCCTGATCGCGCAGGAACAGTTTCCCGTCCGCGATCGCGGGATACGGCCAGCTTAGAGGCGAGCCGCTCGGAATTTCGAACGTGCCCTTCTCCTTGTAGCCCGCGGGCGTCGCCTCGATCAGGACGACCACGCCGTTTTCGTAGCGGAAGATGAGGTGGGAGTCGGCATAGGCGATCGCCGCCGACCCCTTGCCTTCGTTCCGAATGTCTCCACCCCAGACCTTGCGGCCGGTGGTGAGCTCGACACAGATCGGAAGACCCATGCGGTGTCCCTGTCCGGCGTAGATATGGCCGCCGACGAGCACCATGCCGCCATGGTGATTCTGGAACGTCTTGCCGTCGAGGAAGTACTGCTCGGTGGCGGAAACCCCGTCGGCGGTTTTCGCGAGCTTCACGAGACCGCTGCCGGTCTGGTAGCCGGTGGCCGCAAATACATAGTCGCCGGAAACAAGGGGGGTTGAGATGTTCGCGGTGTTGTTGGCGACTTTGTTGTAGTTCCAAAGGAACTTCCCGTCGGAAGCGCGCACCCCGACCACACCCCGGCCCATCAACTGAACGTATTGCCTGACTCCGGCCCCGTTCGAAACGACCACGGACGAATAGCCGGCGCCGTCGCGGCCCAGTTCCCCCATCTCTCCCGCCTTGGTCCGCCAGATTTCTTTGCCGGTGGCTTTCTCGAGGCAAACCAGCAGAGAGCTCGCGGCTCCGGGAGTCACAACCAGGCGGTCACCATCGACGAGCGGCGATTCCGCCCACTTCCAGCCGGACATGACGTTGCCGCCGAAATCGCCAGGCAGACTCTTCTGCCAGCGGACCTTGCCGGTGGCGGCGTCCATGGCCAGAAGGTCGCCCTCCGTGCCGATCGCATAGACCACCGCGCCGTCAGCGGTTGGCGTGCCCCTTGGGCCCGCGTAGCGGTCTTCCGTCCAGGCCGGACCGATCTTCGTTTTCCAGAGAATGGACTTCGTCTCGAGCGAGAGGGCGATGACGAACTGGTCGGCCCCGATGTCGCCCATGGTGAAGAGACGACCGTTCTGGATGGAAACGCTCGAGTAGCCGCTCCCAAGCCCGCTCGCCTGCCACGCCAGCCTGGGACCGCCCGCGGGCCACTGCTGAAGGAGACCCTTCTCCGCCGATTGCCCGTCCCGGTTGGCGCCGCGGAACTGGGGCCAATCGGCCGAGGATTCAGTCGCGGGCACAACGGCCAGGAAAAAGGCGAGCGCTTTGGGGGCAAACGTTTTCATAGGGACTCCGAGGGGCCTTTGGGCCGGAAACGACGGATCGTCAGCCGAAACAGAGGATACGTCCGTCGGTCGCCGCAACCAGAAGCCGGTTCCCGGCCAAAGCCGGGGAAGTGGCGACAGGCGCACCTGTCTCGTACGAGAACACGCTCTGCCTCGTTTTGACGTCCACGCCCCGGATTCGGCCGTCGTGTGAGCCGAAAAACACACGCGAGCCCAGAATGACGGGGGACGAGTCGATCTTCCCCTGGGTTTCGACCGTCCAACGCAGTTCGCCGGTCTTGAGGTCGAGAACATGCAGCGCTTTGTCTCGGGAGCCCACGAAGACGAGCCCCTGCGATATTGCCGCGGAGGAATAGAAGGGGAACTGCTTAGTGGGCGTGTAGCGCCAGACCACGGCCTTCTTCTCAAGATCGATCGCGACGACGTCGTTGCTGAAGGTGCCGAATACGACCAGGCCGTCGCTCATCGCCGGTGAAGCGGCGGTGTATCCGCCGAAACGGACATCGACCTTCACCGCTCCCGTGGCCACGTCCAGGCCCCGGAAATGGCCGTCGCATCCCGCCACATAGGCGAGACCGTTCTGAATCGCACAGGTGGAGTGAATCTGCGCTTCGCTCTCGTGTTTCCAGCGGGGCGACCCGTCGGCGAGGTTCAAGGCATGGAGCGTCCCGTCGTAGGAACCCACCACCCCGACCCCAGACGCCACCGCGACCGAGGCCTTGATCTCGGACTTGCCTTCGGTCGGGTGGGACCAGAGTTTTCGGCCGTCCCCCGAAGCGAAGGCGTGAATGCTTCCCTCGAGGTCTGGAACCACCACGATCCCCGGTGCACCGGTGGGAGCGCCTTCAAATCCCGCCTCGATCTTCGTCCGCCAGACTTGTTTACCGGCGCCGAAATCGAGGGAGATGAGGTCGCCGGCGCGCGTCGCCACCACCACGCGGTCGCCCATCACCACGGGCGAGGTGGGTTCACTCTCGGCTTCAAAGCTCCAAAGGAGCTTCGGCGTCGCGGGCAGGGACGAGGTCGCGCCCACGCCGGTGAGAGCCGCGTCGCCGCGGAAAATGGGCCATCCCGGGTCGGCCGGAGGCGTCTGCGCGCGAACCCGGGCAGGAAGTGCCGCGAGGGTCGCCCCGGTAGCACAGCGCGCGAGCCACTCCCGACGTGAAGGCCAAAGGGTCATGAGTTCCCCTCCGAGGGCTGCGTCACTTCGCGGCGGACTTAGCACCTTCCTTGATGGCGAAGACGCGGTTACGAGCGAGGAGGTACAAGACGCCGTCCTTGGGATAAGGCGTCGCGTAGACCGCCGACCCCATGTTCATCTCGGCCAGCAGTTTCCTGGTCTTGCCAACCGCGAGGACGGACACGTCGCCATCCTCATCACCCAGATAGATCTTCCCGTCCGCGACCAGAGGCGAAGCCCAGACCGCGGCGAGCATGTCGTGCTTCCAGTACAGCGCCCCGGTCTTTTCATCGAGGGCGTAGAGGAAGCCGGAAAGGTCGGCGGCGTAGACGATGCCGTCGTGGATCGCCACCGTGGAGATCGTGCGGTGGAACTCGTCTCCGCCACGGCGCCAGACCACGGCCTTGTCCGTGATATCGCCGGTGAGCGAGGCATCGATGACCCAGAAATTCCCCACCCCTTCGCCGTGCTCGGGATCCTGCCCGACACCGATGTAGACCTTGTCGTCGTGGACCACCGGAGTCGCGATGATGTCGTTCTTGGTGCCGCTGCCGCCCAGGCGATACACCGCGTCTTTGGGATTGGCGTTGAACTTCCAGATGAGTTTCCCGGTTTTGGGCTCGAAGCCATAAACCCAGCCATCACCGCCGCCGAAGACCACCTGAGGCTTGCCTTTGACCATGCCGTAGGCCGCATTCGACCAATTGCCGTGAATGATTTTGGTGCCGGGCTCAGCACTCTCCCAGAGGAGTTTCCCGGTCTTCGCATCGATGGCCACGAAACTCGGAGCGAGGGGCGAGGGAATGTTCACGTGGCCTTCGTCGACGCCGTTGCCGGTGGTGGCGTAGATGACGCCGTCGACCACCAGCGGCGAACTGGCCGCGAGGTTGTGCGGGAAGACGTCGGCTTCCGCCATGAGGTCGTAAGACCAGATCACATCACCGTCGATCGGGCTTTTGCGCGGCTCGTCGGTGACGCCGTCGTTTCCGTTCGCGAAGCCGGCCACATCGAGGGCCACGATGCGCGCCTGGTTCGAGGTGTAGTACAACCGATCGCCCTCGATGAACGGCGTGGAACACACGCCCTGCTGGGGCCAGTCGTTGACCCGGCCCGAGGAAAGTTTTGGGGTCGCCATCTGCCAGGCGAAATTGCCGGTCTTCACATCGAAGGCCATGACCACGCCCTGGTCGCCTTTGATCTCCGGATTCCGGTTCCCTTCGTTGTTGGTGCCGATGTAGACGCGGCCCCCTGCGACCACGGGACCCGCGTAACTCTGCGAACCCGCGGGCTGCGACCACAAGATGTTGACACCGGTGTCGGCGTCCCAGGTGGCGGGAAGGCCCTTCTCGGCGGAAACGGAGTTACGGTTCGGAAACTCGCCGAACAGGGCGCGTTCGGGCGACTGGGAACCTACGGTCCGGGAGCCGTGGGGGCTCAAAGCAACAGCGACGAGGGCGATGGGGAGGAGAACGCGGCGCATTTAGTTATGACCTCAGCGGTTCGAGATGACTTTGAGATTGTCCCACGCGATGTCGGCCGGGGAATCGCCGTAGAGACCGGGGGCGCCCGCCTCAAGCACCACTTGGTCGTCGAACTCTATCGTCCAGGCCGAAGGCTCGGCCTCGCCGCGCTTCCAGACCTTGCCGCGCACCATCGTGCTGGCCTGGCCGGGCTCGACCACGAGCTTCATCCGGTACCAGACATCGCTTTCGACGGTGAACGGCACGTCCTTCGAGAAGGCGAGCTCAGAGGCCCACGACCGGATCTGCAATTTCTGATGGACGCCCTGCATGTCGAGGGTGTAGCCATTGCTGATGAGCCCCACGTCGCCCATGCGGCGGCCCTTGCGAGTGGCGCGCACGTCGGATTCCATGGTGTAGCCCTTCATGGTCGCTGGCCCGATGAAGACGGTGGCGCGGTTCAAGCCCACCTGCACCGGGACCTTGGCGAGAAACCTGCCCTCGGGGAAATCGGCGACCGAGAGACGTCCGGCGCCAACCCAGGTCCCGGGCACCTTGCCGCCTTCGAAGTCCTCGCTCCAGGGGAGCGCGTCGAAAACTCTGACCCGCGCGCCCGCCTCGATGGTTCCGGCCTTCGCCATCACCTTTCCGGCCTGAAGGGCCGGGGCAGGGGCCGCGGTGAAGACGCCCTGGGCGTCGATCGCGCCGGTGAGGCCGGCGAGGGAGAAGACCGCGGCGGGTGCTTTGACCCTTCGGCCGAGTGCGTCGAACGCGCGCACCTCGAAGGCGATTTTTTCGCCCGGCTTCACCATCAGCTCGGTCGGGAAGACGGAGATTGACGTGGCGGGCTGGTCGGAGGCCGGAGTGGCCTCTTTCGGCCACGGCATCACGGTCGCGGGAGCACCCGGGGCCGGACCCTTGTAAGCCGCCTTCTTATCGCCGAGGCAGTAGAGGAAATTCTCGGTGAGCAGATACAGCCGGCCATACGCCGGAGCCACCGAACCGAACACCTCGACGTGACGGCCCTCGGGCATCTTCAGCTCGACGTGACTCAGGGTCTCGAACTTGTCGGGGTGGGGCTTGATGATGTGGACGTTGCCGTTCACCTCGGTGGTGAAGATCTTTCCATCGGCGAGGGTGGCCGAGCCGCGGCCGATGGTGCCGAGCTTGGTTTCGAAGAGATGCTTGCCGGTGGTGGCGTCGAGCGCATGCATGTTGCCGGAGTTGTCCACGACGTAAACGCGATTTCCATCCACAAGGGGCGCGGCGAAGCCTGCGGTGATGGCGTTGGCGTTCCACTTGCGGCCGGTGGCGGTGATGTCGCCCTTGAGCGTGCCGTCGATCGCGATCACCTGACCCATGAAACCGCCCTCGAGCGGTTCTTCGCTTTGGTTCGCATACACGATGCCGTCGCGGACGGTGACGGGGGCGTTGAGGGAACGGGGAGAGAACTTGAAGTTCCACACGAGCTCGCCGGTGCGGGCGCGCAGAGCGTAGATCCAGCCATCGGCCCCGCCGCCGATCAGGAGCCGCTCCCCGCCGATGTTGGCCACGATCGCGTTCGCCTGGTTGTTGAAGTCTTCGACGTTGGCGGTTGCAGGCGACACGAACCACTGGACTTTGCCGGTGCGCTTGTCGAGAGACGCGTAACGCTGACGCAGAGGGGCGTGTTCGCCCCACGAGACACCGACGATGCTGACGATGAGCGAGTCGCCATCGAGGAGAGGCGAATGGGTGCGGCCGCCGTAGCCGGAGCTGCGGCCCATCTCTTCGCCGAGACGCGCCTCCCACACCGTCTTGCCGGCACGATCCAGCGCGATGAGCTGACCGTCGCCGTTCTGCGCGTAGAGATACCCGGTTTCGGGGTCGCCCGAGACGCTGGCCCAGCCAACGCGTGCGAAAGGGATCGTCGTGTTGTGAGCGAGGTAACGGCGCTCCCAGAGTTTCGCGCCATCCTTGGCCGACCAGCACCCGATCGTCTCGTACCGGCCATCCGCGCGGGCGGAAGCGCAGACCCGGCCGTCGAAGACCGCGGGGGTCGACCGGCCGACGATCGGAACCTTGAAGACCACGTTTTCCGAGGTGGCGGGCGACCAAGTGGAGATGAGGCCGGTCTCGGTCGACGTTCCGTTGCCGTTCGGACCGCGCCATTGCGGCCAGTCGGCGGCGAATGTCGTGGCCGCCGACACGGCGAGAACGACCTGAAGAATGGTGCGCTTGAGTCCCATGGTGATTTCGCCTTCTTTTGTGGGGTCGATACTACGATGCGACCCGAGACACCGCCCAAACGAGGCCGGTGACGGTTAAGACTAAGGACATCGGCCGTTGGACGAGGCGTCGATACTGGTTCGGATCCTTGAACGGCAGGCTCAGAAGGAACGCGACGGCGAGGACCGTCACCTGGCCGAGTTCAACTCCCAGATTGAAGAGGAGCAGGGCGGCGAGCCTCTGGCCTTCCACGAGCGGCGTCTCGGCCAGAATCCCGGCAAAACCGAGACCGTGAAGCAGGCCGAAGAAGAAGACCACCGCGATCCGCGCTCTCGAAACCCCGGAAGAGCGCAGGAAGTTCTCGAGACCGACGATCCCGATCGAAAGGGCGATCAGGGGCTCGACGATGCGCGGGGAGAGGGAAACCACGGCGAAGGTCGAGAGGGCAAGGGTTGCGCTATGGGCGAGTGTAAAGACACCGGTCTGGATCAGAAGCGCCTTCATGTCGCGGCCGCCGAGGAAAAGGGCGAGGACAAAGAGGATGTGATCGACGCCCAGGGGGACGATGTGTTTGAAGCCGATGACCACGAAGCTCCACCGGCCGGCATTCGCCTCGCCCGCAGTCAGCTTGATGCGTGGGCATTCCTCGCCGGGTAGACATATGTGGAACTCGTTCCGGCCGGTGCCCTCGTCGGCGAAGGTCAGTTCGATGGCCGGAAACGCGCGCGACGCGAAGAAATGAATCTCCTTCCCCTCGGCCGGGACACCGCCAGCAAGTCGGACCTCGAGGCCGAACACCTCCACGCCCAGGCGCTCGGGACGCGGCCGGAAATGCGGAAACGAGATTTCGAAGTCGACGGGCTTCCCATCGACTCGGACCCGCAGGCGTCGCGAAAGCACACGCCGCAGGCCCTCCTCGACGGCCTGAAAATCCGCATCGTTCATCGCGAGCAGCGTCTTTGCGGCCTGTTCGGGATCGATGCTTGGATCGACCCCGAGGGCCAGGGCATCGAGATCAAGGCGAAGCGTCGCTTCAAAGTTTCTGGCCGCGTCGACCCTCAGGGTGGTGGCCGTCCGCTCGAAGGTGTGAGCGAAGGACGGCGGGCTCGCGAAGAGCGAAAACATCAGCGAAACCACGGCGGCTCCTCGGAATATCCGCCTTCGCACTAAGATCGCGCGCACAGCAGGTCGGGCCTTCGGGACGTCTTCGGGATGATCCACGGGGCCGCGATTATGGAGGAACAATGGCCGAGAAAGATAAGCCGCTGACGTTCGTCGAATGGGTGATCGTGATCCTGGCTTCGCTCGGTTTCGCCTTCGACACCTATGAGCTGCTGATGCTGCCGCTGATCCTTCCTCCGGCCATCATGGCGCTTGGCGGCTACAAGTTCGGTTCGCCTGAATTCGGCATGTGGCGCGACTTGATGTTCTATCTGCCTGCGGTCTGCGGCGGCATCTTCGGCCTGCTCGGCGGATACCTCACCGATCGCTTCGGACGTCGCGCGGTTCTGGTGGGCAGCATCCTTCTCTACGCGGGCTCCGCGGGTGCTTCGGCCTTCGCCACCACTCTTCCGGTGCTGCTGGCCCTTCGCTGCATGACGTTTGTCGGCGTCTGCGTCGAGTTCGTCGCGGCCGTCGCGTGGCTCGCCGAATTGTTCCCGAATCCGGCGCGGCGCGAGCGCATTCTGGGAATCACCCAGGCGTTCTCGTCCCTCGGCGGCGTCATGGTTACCGCCTTCTTCACCTGGGTGGCCAAAAACGGCGACTCGCTTCCCGCGATCGCGGGCGGCCACGAACCCTGGCGCTACACCCTGATGTCGGGATTGATTCCCGCCCTGCCCCTCATCATCCTTCGCCCGTTTCTGCCCGAATCGCCGGTGTGGCTGGAGAAGCGCAAGGCGGGGACTCTCAAACGCCCGAGCCTGGCTGCGATATTCGCTCCCGCGCTGCGGCAGACCACGACCATCAGCACCGTCATCTTCGCCTGCTCTCTGGGCGCCGCTTTCGGCGCCATCCAGCAGATGCCGCAGATTGTGCCCGGCCTGGCCGAGGTGAGTTCACTCCCTCGCCCGCAGCAGCAGGTGATCGTGGGTGAGGTGCAGTTCGCCCAGGAGATGGGCGGCCTGACCGGCCGCATTGCCCTCGCTGGTTTGGCTCTGTTTATCGTTTCCCGCCAGCGGCTGCTCCGCGCCTTCCAGCTCCCGGGGCTCATCATCGTCCCCCTCGTCTTCTACTACGCCATCGACAGCTCGGTCTCCACGGTGAAGATCGGGATCTTCCTCGCCGGCTTCTTCACCGTGGCCCAGCTCAGTTTCTGGGGGAACTATCTGCCCCGCGTGTATCCCACCCACCTGCGCGGCACGGGCGAAAGCTTCGCGGCCAATGTGGGCGGGCGTCTGATCGGCACCTTCGCCGCGGTGGTCACCGGCCGCCTCGCACTGCTCATGCCGGGAGACTCGCCGTTCGCGCGTCTGGCGCTGGCCGCCTCAGCGGTGGCCCTCGTCGTCTACGCAGTGGGTTTGATCGCGAGTTTCAGGCTGCCCGAGCCCACCGCCGAGAACCTGCCGGACTAGCGCCCCCGGTCCGCGAATTTAAGCGGTATGCGATTCAGACCAATCGCCACCCCTGAAAGCCCGTAAAAAGCGCGGTGGCAACCAGAAGGACGCCCACCGCTCGAGCAAGGGCGAGATTCGCAGACGGCTTTAAATGGAGCCAGGCACGAAGGCGATCACCCGCGATCACGACACCCCCGTAGACCACCGCCTGGGTCGCCGCGATGATGCCCCAGAGGACGACCGCCTGAATCCCCATCGCCCCGTAGTGGGGTTTCAGGAATTGGGGAAAAACGGCGAGCATAAAGAGGTACGCCTTCGGGTTGAGCAGGCTGGTGAGAATTCCCTGCTGGAACGTCGCGAGGTGCGGACGCGCCCGCGGCAACGTCATGTCACCGAGAGTGCTGTCGCTGCGTAGAAGCGACACGCCGATCCAGCCGACATACAGGGCACCCGCCCACAACACCAGATTGAAGGCGGCGGGCATGAGCTGCAAAATGGTCATGACGCCGAGGGCGCCCATGGCGACGTGACAGACGCCGCCCGCGACGATGCCGGCGACGGCTGAAAAGCCCGACGCCCGCCCACCCACCAGGGAACTCGTGAGGATGAAGGCCATGTCGAGGCCGGGCAGCAGCACGATGCCAAAAACCATGACGAAGAAGAGCCAGAGGTGGGCGGTTTGTTCCATGGCGGAGAAGCTAAACGGTAATTAGGGCGATATCCGCCCTGATTTATCTGTACTATTTTTCATTCATGGAACGGCCAACGACACGTGTGCTGGCGGTGCTCGAGCTTTTGCAGACCCACGCCCGGATCAGCGGTTCCGACCTTTCGAAGCGGATAGGGGTCGACGGACGCACCTTGCGTCGATACATCACCATCCTCGAGGAGCTCGGAATACCGATCACCACCGACCGCGGACGCCACGGCGGCTACGCCCTTGTTCCGGGTTTCAAACTGCCTCCGATGATGTTCACAGATGACGAAGCGCTCGCACTCTCGCTCGGGCTGCTCGCGGCGCGCAGCCTCGGCCTCAAGGACGCGGCGCCGGCGGTGGCGAGTGCTCTGGCCAAGCTCGAACGCGTGATGCCCGTGAACCTGAAACGCCGGGTTCGGGCGATCGACGAGACGGTGTCGCTCGACGTGAGGCAACCCGGTCCGTCGTTCGGCAGCAACGCGGCCCTCGCGGTCCTGAGCGCCGCCGCGCAAAACCGGCAGCGCGTCCACTTGCGGTACGTCACGGCCGAGCGCGATGCGAGCGACCGCGACATCGATCCTTATGGCCTCGCCCATCGCAGCGGCCGCTGGTACGTGGTCGGTCACTGCCACTTGCGAAAGGACCTGCGGTCATTCCGTCTCGATCGGATCGAGGAGGTGCGGCCTCTCAACATTTTTTTCGAACGCCCGGCGGACTTCGACACCCTGGGCCACCTCGCCTTCTCCGCGGCGACGCTGCCCCGCAGGCACACCATCGAGGTCCGTCTGCACACCGACCTCAAGACCGCGCAACGCGAACTGTGCGACACCATCGGCGTTTTCGAGCCGACTCCCGAGGGCGTGAATCTATTCGCTCAAGCCGACGACCTCGACTGGTTCGCAAGGCAGCTCGCGCGGGTCGCGTTCGAATTCGAGGTGATCGGTCCCGCGGCCCTGCGTGACGCCCTGCTCCAATGCGGAGTGCGCCTCCAGCTTCGGGCTGCCATCAAGCGCCCGCGCCGCACGAAGCCGGAGGCTCCCCCGAGAAGCATCACACCCCGTAACGTTCGAGGAAGTGCCGTTCCGCCTCGGAGTCGCCGATGAGGATGAGTTCCGCGTTTGCGCTCGGGTCGCGAGCGTTTCACTTCCTCGCCGAAGGCCCGGGCCACAACGACGTCATAACGTTATGACGCTATGATGCTGCCGCCATGGAAACCACCCGCACCACCGTGTATCTGGAACGCGACCTCCACCGCGCCTTGCGCCTTCGTTCCGCCTCCTCGGAACACAGTCTCTCCCGTATCGTGAATGAGGCGGTGCGGCGGGCGCTCGCCGAGGACGCCGTCGATCTCGAGGCGTTGAGCAAAAGACGGAACGAGAAGAGCGTCGATTTCGGGGCCTTCGTTCAAGGGCTGAAGCGCGTTGGCCGCCTATAGCGTTCAGATCAGGACGTCTGCTGGGCGAGAGCTTGAAGGCGTTGGGTCCAAGCGTGATCAGGGTCGAATCGTGAGCCGCATCCGCGCTCTGGCGAACGACCCTCGGCCGGCCGGCTGTGAAAAACTCGCGGGAGCGGCGAACGCGTGGCGGGTGCGGCAGGGTGACTATCGGATCCTGTTCACCGTTGACGATGAGGCCCGCGTGGTCGACATCGTCAAGATCGGCCATCGTCGCGAGGTGTATCGACCGTAAGGTCGCAAACTCGGAGCGCCCCACGCTCACTCGGCCTTCCCCGTCGATGAGGATGATTTCCGCGTTTGCGCTCAGGGGGCTCGAACGTCGGGGGTCGCGAGAGTTTCACTTCCCGGCGAAGCCCCATCTTTGGGGGGGGCCTGCGGTCAGTTCTGCGGGCGGAAGTAAAGGACCAGCGAAGCGCCACCGGCAACCAGGAGATAGCCGGCCCAAAGGAGCGGGTTAGGAGTCTCCTTCGGCGGATGGATGGCCATGGTCACGAGGACGTTGATGAGAGGGGCGCCGCCGAAGACGATGGGCATCACGTAGTTGGGCAGGCCACCCGAGCGGAAGGCGAAGATGATGCAGACCGCACCGATGGCCCCCAAAGCACCCGCGGCCGTTGCGGTGGTGGAGCCCACGAGGTTGAAGCCGCCGAGTTGCCCCTGCGAGGCCAGCACGACCATCGGCACGAGGACGCCGATGAGGAAGTACGCGATGCCCACGCAAAGGAGCGCTTTCATCGGACTGCCGAGCGCCACCTGCCCGCGGTGAAGGGCGGCGCCATATGCGCCCCAGGAAAGTGCGGCAGCTATGGCAAAGAACAGCCAGGTCATCGAGGTTTGTCCCTTCATGAAGGGGGCTAGCCTATCGCAGGCCTGCTGACGCGCGGGTTCTCGAGGACCTTGAAGGCTCCGAAGGTCGCGGCGGCGGTGGCGAGCAGGCAGATGGCGGGAAACAGCAGGGTGAGAACCAGTGCGGGGTGCGACGCGCGGGGCAAAGGCACAAGGGCGATCGCGGCGGCCAGGGCGCCGATCGAGACCGAGGTTATGGCCAGGGTCGCGATCTCCGCGGCCACGACCACACGGAGATCCCCGGGGGCAAAACCCGAGGTGCGGAGCACGAACCACTCCGCACGACGCTCGAACACCGAACGGGCGGCCACCGCGATCAGGGTCAGGGTCGACAGAGCCGCGGCGAGCGCGCCGAGCCACTGGAACGACGCGAGGTATGTGTTCTCGACTTCGTAGTAGCGGGCCAGCCGGTCGGCGAGGTTCGATACCAGAGCCCCGCGATCACGCCAGGCGTCGCGCAGGGCCTGGGCGATTTCCGCGTCTCCGGTGGGCGCCTCGACGAGGAACACCCGGTACCCCTCGGCCTGAGGGAAATAGGTCTCGAACCCTTCCTCGGCGATCAGGATCTCGCTTCGAAGCGCCGTCTCTTTGAGCGACGCGACGAACTTCAGACGCAGCGGCTTCCCGTGGCCGTCCAGGATCTCCATGGTGTCCCCGAGCGACTTGTGGAGGACGTACTGCAGTGAGTTCGCATCGACGATGGCGGGCACTTCCGGGCCCAGGCCGCTTGCGGGCGTAAGGAGCGTCCAGGGGTTCGCGCGCTCGGCCTCGGTCTTAGCGAGACTCGCGGCGAATGGGAAACGGCCAAGGTCGCGGAACGATTTCTCGACGCCCAAAAGGCGTGGATTGAGGGGCGCGTAGAGATTGAGGCAGCTCGTGTCTTCGCCCTCACGCAGGCGAAAGCGCGAGATCGGGGTGCGACCGAGCGGTCCCTCGGCATCACCGAGTCCCGAACGCCGGCGGCCTTCGGGTGTCGCGAGGTCATCGAAGACGGGACCGCTGGTCTCGACGAAAAGATCGAAGCCGCCGCGCGGCCCCGCGGGAGTGCGATCGGAGGTGTCCTTCTTCGCGAACGAGGACACCGCGAACACCACGAACGTGGCGCTCGACAACAGGGTCGCGACGAAGAGTACACGCGAGGGTCGGAAGCGCAGGCCGCGAAGGCCGACGCCTGCGGGAGTGGCAGGTGTTTTGCCTCGCGTGCCGAGAGCCCACCGTCGCAGGAAACCAAGGCCCAGAGCAAGCGCGCATCCGCCGACCAGGAAGAAACCCGGGCCTTCGGGCAGTCGTCCGGTCTGAATCAGACCGACCGCAGCGATGAAAAGAAGCGCCGCGCCCGCGGGTAACCACGCGGTGCGGCTCCCTGGTCTCCTCACGGCCTCGCCCTCGCGACTCAGCAGCAGGTCCAAGGGCTCGCGCCGCAGCGTCGTGCGCAAAGCGACGACGAGAGCCGCGACACTCAGGAGGAAGCCCAGAATCGTGCTCGCGATCAGCGATTCCCCGGTCACGAGGGCCGGGGATTGGGAAACGCCTCGGGCCCACACCGGACGAAGGATCTGCTGAAGACCGAAAGAGACGAGTGGGGTGAGAGCGAGGCCCGCGAGTGCGCCGAGGCCCGAGAGAAGCGAGGCCTCGGTGATGCAGAGGCGGCGGACATCCGATGCGTTCCAGCCGCACATCCGAAGCACGCCGAGCTCGCGCGAGCGTGTCTCGAAAAGGAAACGCACGAACGCGGCGGCCACCAGCAGGGCCGACATGATGAGCAGGGCGGAGAAGCCGGCGAAATACGCGCCGAAATCAAGCGCGCTCGAAGTACCGCTCGCGGACGCGAGGTCTTGAACGATGAAGGGAGGCGTCCCTTCGCGGAGTTGCCGGAGCACGTCGCGCCCAAGCGTCGCCTCATCGGCGGTCTTCGTGAAGAGCGTGGTCAGGCGGCTTCCCGAGTCGCCGAACAACTCGCGCGCGGTGGTGATGTCGAGGTAGGCCTTGGGCGAGGGGCCGTACTTCTTCCAGAAGTCCTCGTCCTTCGGACGAATCCGCGCGAGTTCGATGGGGAAAGGCGGATCCCACTCGCCCAGGCTCTTCGCGTCGGAGATGCCCGGATAGGTGGGCACGAGAGCGCGGTCTTCCGCGGCCCTGGTGTCGGGCACGATGCCCGCGAGAGTGAACTCGACACTCTGGGGTTCGAGGCGGCCGGCCTCGCGCCACAGATCGAAATGGAGGGTGACGCGAGAGCCCGGCTTCGCGGCCAGGTCCCGCGCGGCCCAATCGGAAAGCCAGAGGCTTCGACCACCTTGCGGCGGCGCCGTGTTCGCACCGCCGCTGCGCGCCTGCAGTTCCTCGGGCGAGAGGCCCATGACCACCGAATACGGGACCGACGTCTTTCCAAGGTCGATGCCGGTAGCGAGGTAGGCGAGCGCTTCCTGGGGCGGGGTGGCGAGGGCCTTGCGAACACCGGCCTCGAGATCAGGCGTGATCGTGGCTTCGCTCGTGTGGACCACGGTTCCAAGCGCCGTGGTCGAGAGACGAAGGCCAAAGTCTTCGAGGGTAAGGCTCTCCACGACTCTGCTCGGCCAGGACCCGCGGTCGCTTTTGTCTTCGTCCTGCGCACGAATGAGAAGACGGTTGGCGATGGACGGCGGCGGAGACCTTTCGTCCGACTCGTCGCTCGAGATCGCGGACGCGAGAACGGCCACCGACGCATAGACCACGCGGGGCAGGTCGGGCGTGGGCCGCAGGGTGAACTCGCCGCCGTCGGCCTGACCCAGGATCTTCGCCACCTTGAGGCGCACCGTGGCTTGGGCACCGCTGCGGTCGCCGAAGAGAAGGGAGGCGGAAAGCGCCCGCGTTTTCGGAATATCGACGAGAACGGTTTCGCCCGCTTTCACGCCCAGGGCTTCGGCCAAGGCGGATGAGAGATACGCCTCGCGGCCCTTGGGTGCGGGGAAAGGAAGACCGTGGAGAGCCGTATAGCGCTCGTCGATGCCGAGGACCAAAGACTCGATGTGCGGCCCTTCGGGAACTCGGGTGCGCCCGCGTTCGTCGTAGACCGCAGCGGCCCGGGCCGGGAGTTCGGCCACGCGCGCCAGGACGCCGGCGCTCAAGGGTCTTTGGAAAAGCAGAACGTCGGTCGCCTGGCCGCGGCGGGCCCGGGCGAGTCGCTCGAGTTCGGTCTCGAGCGCGTCACCCACACCAAGCGACGCGCCGAGAGAGGCGACCGCGATGGCGCACGCGAAGACACAGACGAGGGAAAGCCCGAGACGCTGGCGCAGACTCTTGAGGGAAAGGGAAAGGAAATTCAAGGGCTTCGTCCAGGTTTCTCGCCGGTGGCCTTGAGCTTAGACGCCGCCCGCGGTTCACGCGGCTCAGAAGCACACGGAGGAGGCCCGACGCAGCCTCACCGCGCTGATTCTTCGACGATTAACGGACCCCGGACGCCCGACGGGGTGAAGAGAATGTTTCGCCGCCCCAGGAGATGGTGCGTCTGATCGAAGCGATCCGAAAGGCCGACGGACTCACGCCCGCGCTGGCCGACGACCTGAGGGCGATGGTCGCCGTGCCGAAGACGGCGGAAACCGCGTTCCGCCGGGCTCTCCCCGATGGGCTCACCGTCCTCGACAAGGGCGGCTCGCTCGAAGGCGTGCGCACCGCGACCGGAGTCGTGCTCCTCAAGTACCGCCCCTACGCAGTCTCGATTGCGACCACCGCGCCCAGGAGCGAGGCCGATGGAGAGAGAGAGATTCGCGAGATCTCACGCCTGGCCTTCGAGACATTCGACCGGCTGGATCGCGCATCGCCGGAGGGGCGTTTGCTGGGCCGATAGCGGCGTTCGTTTGACGGCTGGGTTGGGGGGGACTACCATGTTCGACAACGCTGGTGCGGCGGTCGGAAGATCCGCTACGGAGGATTCATGCGAAGACTGAAGTTCCGGACGAAGCGAGTCGTACTTTCTGCGGCATGCCTCGGTGTGTTCGGAGCCGGACCGGCTCTCGCGGATGAGACCAGGCCGGCTCTCTCGGACGATGCCAAGAAGGCTCCTCCCGACGATCCAAAGGACGGCACCAAGGACGAGAAACCGGCGAAGGTTTATTACAAGGATGGCGCCGCCACGTTCGAGGCCGAGCACCTCCAGATCAGCCTCACCAACCGGGTTCAGTTTCGTCTGACCGACGAGATCCCGGACGACCACGTTCAGCTCATCGGCACCTCCGGACCGGGCGAAAGCAAGGCCTCATGGCGTGTGCGGCGGGCCAAGACGCGCCTTGCCGGCTGGTTCTGGCGCCCGGAGATGCGTTTCGAGCTGCAGTTGAGCTGGGCGGGACCCGAGGCCGGGGCCAGCGCCCAGACCGCCCTCGAGGACGCCATGATCACCTGGGATGTTTCCAAGAAGCGGACGTTCGAGATCTCCTTCGGTCAGTTCAAGGTGCCCCTCGGACGACAGGAGATGACGTCCTCGGGCCGCCAGCAGTTCGTCGACCGCGACATCTTCTCCTTCGAGTTCACCCGCGGTCGTGACCTCGGCGTCCAGGTGGAGGGCGCTCTGGCCAAGGGCAGGTTCTCCTACATGGCGGGCGTGTTCAACGGGAATGCCGCGGCGCGACTCGGGAACGACAACTCCAAGTTTCAGTACAACGCCCGTGCGATGTTCGAACCCTGGGGGAGCGTCGGGTACTCCGAGAGCGACTTCGAGTCGAGGGACAAGCCCCTGCTGGCCATCGCCGGTCAGTTCGAGAAGAACAACCAGGCCTACACGTCGAACGTCAGCGACAACCTCGACACCACGATATGGGGCGGCGATGTGGTCTTCAAGTACAAGGGCTTTTCCGCCTTTGCCGAGATTCTCGCCCGCAATCGAAAGCCCCAACCGACCGGCGGCCGAGATCCGTCCCAGGCCCCTTCCGCCACCGTGGCCTTCCATTCAAACGGCTGGCACGGGCAGTTGGGCTATTTCCTGAAGCGTGACACCCTGGAGGTCGCGGCGCGCTACGCGACTTACGACCCGAGCGACCGGGTAGGGAACAACGATCGCTCCGAGGTCGGCGGCGCCCTCAACTATTTCGTGAACAAGCATTCCCTGAAGGTGCAGGCGGACTTCCGGCAGATCGAGAGTTCGGATCGCACCAAGAGCAAGGAACTGCGGGTTCAGACGCAGGTGGTCTTCTGATCGGGAGGGACCGGAGCATGACTGAAAGAGCACGTGAGTTGGGCGGGCGGATGCTGGCGCTTTCGGCCGCCTTCGGTATCCTGGCTGGCAGCGCGGCCGCGCAGGACAAAAGCGAGGTGGAGGGGGCGCGACAGGCACGCATCGCCGCCATGGCCAGCCGCATCGAGTACCAGACCCGGGACCTGTCGACCCTGGCCCCCGTGGCCCCGGTCGTGAACCCGATCCGGTCCCAGCCCGGTCCCGCCATACGGAGCTTCACCTTCGACTGGGCCAGCGACACGGTCAGCTTTCTCGTCTACGCGGAGTCCGGCACGGGGAGCGTTGGCATCACTCTGGAGCCAGGAACGCCGGAGCGGCCCAACAGCTATGGCGCCTGGGCCTCCTTTGTGTTCCCCGGGGTCGACGACCCCGTGCCGCCGGGCAAGTACAGCTTCGATGTGACCGGCGCCGGTTCGGACGCGGCGGTGGTGAAGTCGAAGTCGCGGCGGGGCGCGCAGCCCTCGTCGGGGACCCTCGACCTCAACCTGTTCGTCCTCGAGGGTTGTGGGTTGACGAACCAGGGGCTCGCGGAAGCGCTCGTCGTCTTCGCCGAGGTCATGGCGGACGCGCGGATCAAGCTGGGCAAGGTTTCGGTGGTCACGGTCACGGGTGCGGCCGGCCTCTTGTCGCCGGGCAGCTTTGGCGAGGCGAATGGAACTGCCGCGGCCCTGTCGCAGCAGTTCACGGTGAATCCTCCGAATACCCTGGGCGCGAATCTGTTCTTCCTCAAGAATGTTCCTGATGTCTACGGCTTCTCCCAGGGGATCCCGGTGGCCCTCGGCATTCCGGGCGCGGCTTCGGGTGGGGTGGTCATCTCCGTTGACACCCACAATACCGACCGGGGATTCGATGGCCGCGAACTCGGCCTCACCATGGTCCATGAGACGGGACACAGCATGGGGCTCTACCACACGAGCGAACGTGACGGGTCGCAGCACGACACCATCAACGACACGCCCACCTGCGCCGGAGGCAGCGAGGCGGGATGTCCGGACGGAACGAACATCATGTTCTGGTCGGGCCACGGAGTCGACTTGAGCGAAGGACAGGGGTACGTCCTGCGGCGCTCTCCCATCGTCCATTGAAGGAGCGAGCCATGGCAAGAGCTTTGGTTGTGAGAACCGTACTGATGATGGCGGTGCTTGGAGCCGCGGCTGCCGCGTCTTCGGCGCCCGGCACCCGGGAGTCGGTTCGGGAAATCCTGGGTGCGCGCCATCCCGTCACCATGACCGCCGAGGACTGGCGCAAGCTGGGGGGCGATGTGGACGTCTACCTCATCGAGGCGGCGGCCGACACTGCGCTGAGATACGGCGTGCGTCAGCGCGCGATGAGCGGTCTCGCCGCGGTCGGCGGACCCCGGGCCAAGGAGTTCCTGCGCGACACCATCCAGCGCTCGAAGGTTGCGCCCGAGCTTCTTTCCACCGCGGTCCATGCGTACGCGAAAGGGTTCGCCAAAAGCGACCCGGACGATGTGCGGCTCGTGAGCGTTCCACTCCTGGACCACGTGGACTGGGTGGTGCGGCAGGGCGCGGTGCGTGCGCTGGGCGAAATGGGCACGAAGGAAGCCGGCGAAGCGCTGCGCCTCCGGCAGACGCGGGAAACGCATCCGGCCGTGCAGTCCGCCTTGCGCAAGGCGCTGGGTCAGCCGGAGGGCGGCAAGCGCTGAAGCGTTCCTCCCGGAAGAGCGCCCCTCTACGTCACGCTTCGGCCTCCACCTCGACGAGGTACTCGTCACCGATGAGGTCGGCCCGCACGAGCGTATTCGCGGGCATGATGTGCCGGAAGCGTTCGCGGTGGGCGCGCGCGACATCGTCCCAGTCGTAGGCATTGCGAACGAACACGCGGGTGCGCACCACAGCGTCGAGGGTCGCGCCCAGCGACCGGAGCGCGCCTTCGATCTTGTCGATGATGAAATGGAACTGCGCCCGCGCGTCGTTGCCGCCGATCGCCTTCTCGCCGTGGGTGGCGGTGGTGCCGGAGATCCAGATCCGATCGTCGAGCCGATGCGCGCGAGAGTAGCCGGCCAGAGGCTCCCAGGTGGTGCCGGAGAGAACCAGGGTCCGGCCCTTCGGTCCCGGTTTCACCGGATAAGGCGGCGGCATCGTCTCGAAGTGATGAGAGAGATCGCCGGAGGCGGTGAGATAAGGAGGTTTGCGGTGCTCGTCGCCGCAATCGCCGGGAATGGGCTTCAGATACTTCCGGCCCTTCGCCAGCGTCTTCCGGTCCTCCTCGTCGAGGGTCAGTTCGAAGATGCGAAGGGTGTCCGCGATGTGCTCCGACTTCGACAGGCGCGTGCCCACGATGACCGCGGCCACCGCCTCGTGGTCGAGGATCGCGCGCGACGCGACCGCGGCCATGGGCACGCCGTGCTTCGTCGCCACTTCGTCGAGGCGCCGGAGCACCTGCTGAGGCCACGGCGCTCTACGAGATGGTTCGCGACAATCTAGAGACTCTTTTCGGCGCGATCGACGATGGCGGGCTTGCGGTGCGCATCCCTCGCCAGCGCCAAGCCTGCCTCGGGGCATGCCCGGAGCGAACTCCTGGCCTACCTCGGCTGCGGCCTTCTCTGTGTACGGGCCAGGCTGCGCGCTCTTTGCGGGCCTTGGACATCTGAAGACCAGTGAGGTGGGCGATGTGCTGGAGCATGCGGCCCGACGGATCGAGAGGCACCTCGACCGGTGTGGCCTCCTTGGGACACGGGGTGATGACCTCGACCTGAGCGGCGAGGGCGATCCCGAGAGCAACCTCGCATCCTCCGCGGTGTCGGGCCAGTCGCCGCCCGCCAGGCCGCAATACCCCGAGGGTAGGCTTCGCGCTGGTCGAGTTGTCTTCGGCCACTCAAGCTGTACGCGATCGCGTACGACAAGCCACTTTCCGCGTCGCTCGATGGGTTCACCTTGCACGCGGCTACTCGTGCGGGCGGGCTCGACGCCGAGGGCCGCGAGGCCCTGCTGCGCTACGTCCTGCCTCCGCCGATTGCGCAGGAGCGAGTGGAGCAGCGTCCCGACGGCCTCGTACGGATCACGCTGAAGAAGGCGTACGCCGAGCGCGAAGCCTGGCCTGGGCCACGGAACGGTCGCGGTCGAGATGGATCCGCTCTCGCTCCTGTGCCGACTGGCTACGAGCGTGCCCCCACCACGCTTTCACACCATCCACTCCGCGGGGGTCCTCGCGGCAGCAAGTCCATGGCGCTCGCGCATCGCGCCGCGGTCGCCCCCGGACGCGGCGAGCGAAGAGCCCGAGAAAAGGGTGCGTAAGAGCGGATACCGGCCATGGCAGCGTTCAAGCAACCGGCAGGCCCATCTCTCTCGCCGCCTCGGCCTGCGAGTCGTCAAGCGTGACGAACCGGTCGATGGCTCCCTCCCCATGGAACCAGAGGGCGGTGCGAAGGTGGGCGAGGTCAAGGGAGCGCGGCGTCGACAGAGCGGGAAGGGCGCTGGATTCGCAGAGATCGAGGGTCAGGTCGCGCAGCTGGAATCGTCTTTGGTCCTGCCCCAGGCGCTCGATGCAGGCGCTGAAATCCTTCGGCCTCAACGATCCTTCGCGGGCGAGACGAACAAGGTTGCGGCGGGCTTCGAGAACCATGAGCACGCTCGACAAGAGGTCGGCGCCCTTCGTCTCCCTTGAGATGGCATCTGCGTGCTCCTCGCCCAGCAGTACGCAGAGGTAGGCCGAGGTATCGAGATAGAGCCTCGGCGCGGCCGGGATTTCGGGACGGTTCTTCACCGTTGCGCCGAGCGATCGTCCTTGAGTACGCGGAGATACCGGCCTCCCGTGGCCTTTCGCAACAGTGGGGTCAGAGCCAAAGCTCCCGAAGGCCGGCCGGCCCCCTGGCCTCGGACCGGAGTGAGCGGGCTGAGCCTCGCAACCGCGCGATTGTGGCGGGTGACCAGAACCGTCTGTCCGCCTTCGGCTTCCGCGATGACCGCAGAAAGGCCTGATTTAAGATCCTGAATAGAGATCCTTTTCATGACCTGATTATAGGCCTTTCGCCCGGCTCTCGCCGCCTTCATCACCCTGTGCATGGCCACCTGTTGCGGGCCGATCGCACGAGCGACGGGTATCGCGAGCACGCCTTGATTGTCGCCATCGTCAGCCAGGGCTGCTTTGGCGCAATCGTCGTGTGGTCGCTAGACATGGCGCTCGATCCTGTGGTGCGGCGACGGTGGCCGCACATGCTGATCTCGTGGACGCGGCTCCTGAGCGGGAGATTCGGGGACCCGCTGATCGCCCGGGACGTACTCATAGGCCTCCTCCCGCGCTTCGCGCTCACCCTTCTGACCCACGCCGGCGTGTTGGTCCCGAGCTGGTTCGGTCGGCCGGCCCGGGTTCAATCGGCCACGCGGCGCCCCCTCGCTTCGAAGCGCTGCGCAGGAGACTGAACCTGCCTCGGGGCCAGCACATGCAGCGGCTGACCTTCAACCTGGGACGATGCCTATGCCGAGGAACTGCGGCAGGCCTTCGCTCTTGACCGAAGGGCGACATGCTTGAACCCGTCGCCCGTATTTCCACCGACCAAGCGTCCTTCAGCAAAACCTCGACCAGACGCTCGCAGCGGGCGCCCTCGGGATGACTCGAAACGGTCGAGCGGGGTTGGCATCGCCTTCCTGGGGCGGTACCACAGGGCCTTTGAACCGAGGCCGGTCTCAACGGAGGTGTCATGAGCAGGGCGTCGCGACCCACGCCGGCGCAGGAACTCCTGTTGCGCGCCGCCCTGCTTGACGAAACAAGAGCACAGGCCGCATGGGCGGTGTGGGGTCTCGAGTCCGCAGACTCCCCTCTTGATGAGGCCTCGTCTCGTCTCCTGCCCCTGCTGCATCGACGCCTGGCGCCGCCGCATCCCATGCTCGAAACTCCGAGCCTTGAAAAACTGGTTGCGATCCGCGCACGCGCCGCATCGGCCCCCGAGCAGACCCGGTATCGCAACGCGCTACTCTTCGAAGAGGCGGCGGCCTCTCTCAAGGTGTTGAGGGAAGCGGGCATCAGAACATGCTTGTTAAAAGGGGCCGCACTGACCCTGGCCGCCTATGCAGACCCGGCCCCTCGGCCCATGAGCGACGTGGATGTGCTCATACCCAGGTGGGATCTCGAACGGGCGGCCGAAGTTCTGGCGCGGGCGGGCTGGCGCACACCCTCTCTTCTCGGCGCGGCCGAGACCGCCCTGGCCCACGCGGTCGCTTTCACGAACGAAACTCGTGGCTCCATCGACGCCCACTGGCGCAGTCTCGACGCGATGGCTTCTCCCGAAGGCGACGCGAGCCTCTGGGCCGGGGCCGGCGAGGCCGTTTTCGAGGGTGAGCCCACACGGATTCCCGCCCCCGCCGATCTGCTGTTCCATGCGTGTGTGGTGGGCCAGCGCACGGGCCGGGACGTGGCCTGTCGCTGGGTGGCGGACGCTTTCGTCGTGCTCACCACGAGCCACCGCGACATGGACTGGGCAAGACGCGAGAGCGAGGCCCGCCGCCAGGCCGAATCCGCGGCGGTGGCCGACGCCCTCGGCTACGACAAGCGTCCCTTTGCTGGGTTCACCTTGCGCTGGACTCGGGCGGCGATGCCGCCGGTTCAGCGCTTGGGTCCGAGCAGTCCTCTCTGACCGCCCGGCGCGGCTTCGATGCCGCGCCGCAGCACGATCTCGCGGCCGGCGGCACGGCCGTCCGCGTGCGCCGGCGTACCGGCGCTGCCGGTGTGGCGGCGCACGCGGGTGCGGGGATGGCGGGTGCGGAAGAAGCCTTCGAGCTGAGGGTCGCCGACCCACACCAGGCCCTCGGCCTGCTTGCCGCGGCGCTCATCGTCGAGCTTTTCGCGGAAGCCCGCCATCACGCCCGCCAGGTAGGCGCGCCGATCGGTGTTGCCGCGCAGCCCGGCGGCGCGCTTGTGCTCGCGCCACAGCCGCTCCGAGGTGTGGGTCAGGAAGTGGTGCACATAGTCGGCCAGTGCCACGTTCTCGGGCGTGCCACACACCTCGAGCACGGTGCCGCGTTGGCCCTCGAGCACCCGCCACACGGGAACCCAGATCACCTCGACGAAGAAGAATTCGCCGAGGATCGAGACCAGCAGTCGCGCGGCCTCGCCGACGCGGCCGGTGGGATCGCCCAGGTGTTTGAACTCGAAGCCGCGCCGCGCGCCCGAGCGCACCCTCTCGAGGTTGTGCTTCAACATCAGACGCTGCGCCGCGTTCATCGCCGCCTGCGCCTCGTGCTCGTTCGGGCTGCCCGCCAGGGCGAGCAGCTTGGCGACGCGCTCCAGCACCCGCTCGGTCGCCGCATCCCGGGCGCCAGGCGGGGCCGGCATGCCGGCCCCGCCTGGCGCCCGGGATGCGGCGACCGAGCGGGTGCTGGAG
>Ga0163146_10002251_pt1 | contig 26350 bp, 24 predicted proteins | sample OliLakLV19MP7G1_FD_148648 | JGI IMG/M metagenome (GOLD analysis project Ga0163146, IMG submission 148648) | Freshwater microbial mat bacterial communities from Lake Vanda, McMurdo Dry Valleys, Antarctica - Oligotrophic Lake LV.19.MP7.G1 | ecosystem: Environmental > Aquatic > Freshwater > Lake >...
CTCATGGGGCCACGCTGGCCAGCGTCGTTGATTCGCCCGTTGCGAGTGTCGAAGTTGTCGACGTCGTGCCGCTTGCGGTACGCGGGCATGTCACGCGGACGATGCGTTGCTGTTCGACGTTGTACGACGAAGTCGCGGTATCGCCATAGGTCTCGATGAAGCTGGTCAGCGACGATGTGTCGTCAGCACACGATCGTTCGACCTTTACAGCGTGCTGCACAACCCAATCGTTCGCCAGTCGCACCCAACCACCAGGTAGCAGTTCAACGACTGCGGGTAGCGGCACGACGGCACCGGGTGTTCCGGGGGCCAGCGAGAACCACAACACCGCATCGCCCAACAAGTCCGCGGCAACGATGCATTGCGATGGCTCAGCGAGCCGCGGGCACTCGATCTCGCCTGGTGTGCCGGCCTTCACCAGCATGGTGCGCGTGCCATCAATGGTCAGAAAGAGGTCGGTGTTGGCGCGTCCGTCGACCATTGCGAAGCTGGGCGAAAGCTGTGCTGTCTGCACCAACGCAATGAAATCAACAGACCGGCCCGCTGGCTCGCCAACTGCGACCGCTGCCTTGTTGTGGCTGTTGCTCGAGGCGACCGCCTTCACGACACCCAGCAATGCCAGCAGCGCAAAGAGCGTCAGCAGAAACCGAAACGTGAAGATCTGCCGCACAAGAGCGAGCGTAGGCGAGGTAGGTGTACCCCCGGACAGCAGCGTTGGCTACGGGGCAGGCACCAGCGACATGAAGGACGACCGAACGTTGTGCAGGTCGTGGTTGGCGAAGTGATCGCGCACACGATTGCCGCCTCTGCTGCGGCGGCGTTGGGCCTCGCGCTGCGCGAGGTTCTAGCGCACGCTGAGCGTCGTGCCCTCGAGGCTTAGCCGGCGAGTGCGTCGTCGACGATCTGTTGCAGGTCGCTGACTTCGACCTCGCCCGACACGCGAACTTTCACCAGGCCATCGTCGCCAACGATGACGAAAAATGGCCAGCCGCTTGCGCCGTAGGCCGACGCGGCCTTCCCAGCCTCGCCCTCGCCCTGCGATTCGTCGACCAACACCGGCCAGCTCCAGCCCCTGCTCGAGAACCACTCACTCGGCGGATAGTTCACCGCCGTTGATGCCACAGCGGTCGCGACGCCAATCACGGTCAGTTCGGCCGGCACGCTGCCGCTGGCCTTCCAGTCGAGCAGTCGGGGAATTTCGGCGTTGCAGTGTGGGCACCAGTGTGCGAGATACACGATCATGTATGGCCCACCGGCGGACGGGTCGACGGTGACTGCATCACCTTGGAAATCGAGGCCGCTCAGCGCTGGCGCTGCCGAACCGACCATTGGGTCTTGCGGGTTGGCCGAGTCGTACGGCGACAGCGCGTCGCCAGTCACTGTGACCGGCTGGCTAGTTGGAATTTCATTGGTCGTGTCGTCGACCTGCGTGTCGCCGTTGTTGTCGGCCTTGGAATCGTCGCCGCTTGTAGCCCAGATGATTCCGCCCGTCAGCAGCGCGAGCACGACAACCACCACCACCCATACGTTGATCGTGAAACCTGCGGTACCGCCTTCGCCGCCTTCGACGCTCTGCCCACGACGGGCTGCCTTTGCCTGTGCCTTGCGCCGAGCTTCTGCCCGCTGCCGGTTCGCCATTTCAGTCAGTCTCCATGTCGTGTTCTGAGGGGTTATCAAGGGATTCGGGAGTAAGTAACAACGCAAGGATGGCAGCAAAACCGCACAATGCCATCGCGGCCAAGGTCATTGGGAAGCCTTTTCTGATGATGCCGTCGGCGCCGAGCTCGAGGGTTCCGAACGAGACGTAGTTCGGCGCCGCACAACTGATCGCCGAGGCACAAGCCGACGACTCGGTGACCACGTAATGCTCGAGAATCACGTGATGCCAGATCGACACGCCCATGCCGATCGCGGCCAGCGGAACGACGTACCACTTGCTCTGCCGATCGCGACGAATCGCGGCAACGATCAAGATGATCGCCGATGAGTACATGAAGATGCGCTGAAACCAGCAGAACCGACACGGCTGCCAGTGATTGCCCGATTCGCTGAACCACAGACTGCCCGCCATGGCAGTGGTGGCGACGAGTGCAGCCAGCGGTAGCTGCACTCGATACATCGCATCGAGAAACCGAACGCTGGCCACCGATGGGATGACGCGGGCCGCCACCATGAGGACAGCGCCGCCCAGGGCGATGTAAGCCAGAATGGCTGCGAAATCGTGCACTGAGCGGACTGTGTCGATCGACATTGCTCCAGTCTGGCACCCGCAACATGATTCGGACGGCAGGCCAGCCCGCTGTCATGATGCAGCCATGATCCCGCCGGTTGTTACCGCCGAATCGCTCGCGGCGCTAGCCAATGTCGTGTTAGCAGATGTCCGGTGGTATCTCGATGGCCGCGATGGACTGGCAGCCTTCGAAGCGGGGCATATCCCGGGAGCGATTTGGGTCGACCTCGAGCGGGATCTCAGCCGCCACGACCTACCAGCCAATGAAGGTCGTCACCCGCTCCCGACGCCGGAGCATTTCGCGGCAGCGATGACTGCGCTCGGCATCGGCGACGACACCGTTGTGGTTGCATACGACGACAGCGGTGGGGTCACTGCTGGCCGACTGGTCGTGATGCTGCGCATGCTGGGCCGATCGGCGACGCTGCTGGACGGCGGCCTTGCCGCATGGATCGCCGATGGTCGACCAGTGGAGCTCGGTGCCGGATCGGCGCCGCTCCCGGCAACATTCACCGCGACGGACTGGCCAGCCCAACGATTGGCTTCGGCAAACGAAGCTGCTGATCACGCCGCGAGCGGCGGAGTCGTGCTCGATGCGCGCGCACACGAACGATTCACCGGCGAACTGGCGCTGATCGATCCGCGACCCGGTCATATCCCTGGAGCGCGTAGCGCTCCGTGGGCGGCGTTGCACAGCACCGACGGTCGCCTGCTCGATCCAGCCGAGCTCCGCGCATACTTCGATCGCCTCGGCGCCGACAACGACCCCGCAACGGTTACGTACTGTGGGTCGGGAGTGAGTGCTTGCCTGAACGTGATCGCGATGGAACACGCTGGTCTCGCGCCCGCGCGCCTCTTCGTCGGTAGCTGGTCTGGTTGGGCCGCTGACCCGACCCGTCCCGTTGACCTCGGCGAACTATGAACGGCACCCGGTGAACGAAGCAGCGCTACGCGCCATGCGGCGAACGCGCCAACGGCATCGCCTTGGCAACATCGAATGGTTCGATGCTGCCTACCGCGCATATCTTGTCGGCATCTTCGGCGGTGGCAGCGTGTTGTGGATTAGCGCGTCGGTGCACGATGCGACCGTCAGTGCCCAGTCCGCTGCCGACGTCGCGCGCACTGCACCGTCCATGCTCGGGTTGCTGGCAGCGCTGGTGCTGCTCGCGGGGCTGCGCGGTGGAGCGCAGGGCGGGCCGGTAGCGCTCGAAGCGGCCGACGTCATGCACGTGATGCTGTCGCCGGTCGATCGCCGCCGCGCACTGCTGCGTCCCGCGCTGCAAAGAGTCCGTGGCTCGATCTTTGTCAGCGCCACCGCCGGGGCGCTCGCTGGCCAGCTTGCCGGTCGACGACTACCCGGCACGCTGCTGGCCTGGGCTGGCGGTGGCGCACTGTTTGGCGCCAGCGTCGCGATGCTGTGGGCCGGTGCCGCGCTGCTCGCCCACACCTTGATTGCCCGCAGCACACGCGTGCCGCGATGGACGGCGACCGCGATCGGATTCGCCGTCGTGGGCTGGCAATCGCTGGCGTTGTACTCGGTATTGAGCTCGAATAACGGCCGGTTTGTTCATGGTCCAGCGGATTCGTTCGGCAGCTTGGCCTTGTGGGGCTGGCGGCAACACCCGACCGATCTGGTGGCGACGGTCGTAGCGCTGAGCGCGGTAATCGCCGGATTGCTGCTGCTCAGCCGAATCTCGCTGGAAGCACTTGCTCGCCGAAGTGCGTTGGTCGCGCAACTGCGATTCGCGGTGACGATGCAAGATCTGCGCACGGTGATCTTGTTGCGGCGGCAGCTCAACCAAGAGCGGGCGCGTCGTAAGCCGTGGCTACGACTCAAACCGGCCACGAGCCATGGCCTGACCCGGGTGGTGCGCCGTCGCGGTTGGCACGGATTGCTGCGATTTCCTGCGACGCGCATCGTGCGCATCGCCGCGCTGGCCGTCACGTTCGGCGTATTGCAAGCGGTGGTTGTACGCGGCACGACTCCAGCGGTGTTGGCGAGTGCGCTCGTCGCCTTCGTCATTGGCCTGGAAGTGATGGAGCCGTTGTCGCAGGAAGTCGATCAACCCGATCGCACGGACAGCTTCCCGGTCGAACGTGGTGATCTGCTCGCTCGCCATTTGATCGCGCCCACCATTGCGCTGGTGCCGTTTGCGATCCTCGCGGGTGCGGCCGCGGTGGTGACAATCGGTAGCGTCGATGCAATCGCTCCCGCAGCCATCTTCGCTTTTCCTAGCCTGCTCGCTGGCGCGACCGGCGGCGTGATCAGCATCGTGCGCGATGCACCCGACCCGTTCAGCGCCGACAAGCAACAATCGTTCGTGCCTCCGGAGATGGCGGGCTTCGGCGCGACGCTGCGCTTGCTCTGGCCGATCATGGTCAGCGGATTTGGATGCTCGATGGTGTTCATTCTGCGCGCAGCACTCGACGCCAATGGTTCTGGGGGCACGGTGTCGCTCGCCGGAGCCGCGCTGCGCGGGGCTGTCGGCTCGCTCTTGCTGGCTGGCCTCGTGGGCTATTGGGTCAAGGTGCGCGATCGATTGCGAATCAAGATCAGATCGTTCATGGATGCTGGCCGAGCACAGGCTGCGAGTGCGCGCTGATGACCGAGTCGATGAGCCTGCGCGACCTGGCACTGAGCACGATGCAGCTCAGCAAGGACTACGGAGATCGCCCGGCAGTGCTGCCGCTCGATCTGCAGATTCCTTTTGGCGAGCATGTTGCTCTCGTGGGCCACAACGGAAGCGGCAAGACAACACTGCTGCGCATGGTGGCCGGACTGCTCGACCCCACCGGTGGCAACGCACGCATCGGCGGGCACTTGTCGGGAAGCACCCCGGCGCGCGCCGCGCTGAGCTGGCTGTCGGACACGCCGACGTTCTACGACGACCTCTCGCTACGCGAGCACCTTGACTATGTAGCTCGGTTGCACGGCGTGACCGACGGATCGATGCGTGCTGAGGAACTTCTCGAACGATTGCAGTTGCAGAATCGCGGCGACGATCTGCCGACGACGTTTAGCCGCGGTCTCCGCCAAAAGGCGGCAATCGCGATTGCGCTCGTTCGTCCGTTCCGCGTCTTGCTCGTCGACGAACCGTTTGTGGGGCTTGATGAGGCCGGAAAGCTCTCACTACTGGAATTGTTTGATGAGGCAGCGGCCGAGGGCCGCACGCTCCTGATCGCAACTCATGAATTGGCCTTTGTCGATCGTGTGCAGCGTCTGCTTGCACTGCGCGATGGCGAATTGGTGTATGACGGGCCGCCAGGCGACACCGATGTACATCAGCTGGTGCGCGCTGGCTGAGACCGCGATACTCTTCGACCTATGTTGGAATTCACCACCGCCAGTTCATCTGCAAAAGACCCAGCCGCCCTCGCCGCCACTCTCAACGAGAAGTCGGCCGATGGATGGAACATCGTCGGCATCGTGACCACCACCACTGAGGTCACGGCCTTTCTCAGTCGCGAGGCAACCGTCACTGCAGCTTCATCGGCACCGACGACGGCCTTCACGCCGCTGACGACCAGCGCTCCGGCAAGCGAGCCCGCTGGCTGGGCAGTCGCACCCGAGCCTGCACCGGCTCCGGCGGCGATGGCGCCGATCTCGACGCCGTCGTTTCAGCCAGCAGCTGCAACGCCTGCCGTTCCGGCCGGTTGGTACGCCGACCCGGCTGGCCGCTTTGACCTGCGCTACTGGGATGGCACTACCTGGACCGAGCACGTCTCGCGCGCTGGCCAGCAGTACACCGACTCGCCGACGGCGTAGTTCCCAGCGTTCATACACGCCGTAAACTGAAGGGCATGCGTGCCACTTCGATAGGTCACGCGGGCATTCTCGTCGACACTCTCGACGGTTCGATCACTTGCGATCCATGGTTCCTGCCGCAGTTCTTCGGTTCCTGGTTCGTATTCCCTCGCAACGACCAACTCTCCGCCGAGTTGATGCAGCGAATCTGCAACCCGACGTACCTGTACATCTCGCACATTCACGCCGATCACCTCGACGAGCAGTGGCTTGCGGCCAACATGAATAAGGACGCCACTGTCCTTATCCCCGGGTATCCGACACACGAACTCGAACGCATCATGTTGCGACTGGGCTTCCGCAACATCGTGCGCACGTTCGACGGTGAGGAAGTTGCGCTAGGTCCAAACCTCACCATCGCGATTCATTGCGAAACCAGCATGACCGACGGGCCTGGCGGCGATTCGGCGCTGATGGTCAGCGACGGCACCGGTCGGTTGGTCAACCAGAACGATTGCCGAACCAACGACCTCGATGCGCTGCGCCGACACGGCCCAGTCGACCTGCATTGGTTGCAGTACAGCGGAGCTATCTGGTACCCGATGGTGTACGAGGAATCGCCCGAGCGAATGCGCACGCTGATCGATGCCAAGGTCGCCAGCCAATATCAGCGCGCGATGCGATACGTCGAGACGATCGACGCGCGGGCAGTCGTACCCTCTGCTGGCCCACCCGCGTTCCTTGATCCCGACCTGTTCCAGTTCAACGTCATCACCGGCGACGAGCTGAGTATCTTCCCCGACCAACCCTCCTTTCTGGAGCGCCTGGCCGCAGCAGGACACAGCGGCATCCTCGCGATCCCGGGCACCGAGATCGGAATTGGCCCGGAAATAACCGTCACCCATCCGAAGCCGCAAGCCGAGGTCGATGCCATCTTCACCAACAAGGCGCAGTACTTGCGCGCCTATCAGGCCGATTGGCTGCCGTGGCTTCAGGAAATGAAGGCCGGTTTGCACCCGCCGACCGACGACCTGCTCGCAACGGTGAAGGCGTGGTGGGAACCGTTGATGGAAATGGCACCGACATTGTGCGACGCGGTGGGCGCCGTTTGTGTTCTGCGCGCAGGCGACCCCGAGAACGGCGGCGTGTCGATCGCGATTGACTTCCCGAATCGGAAGGTCCGCCCAGAAATCCCCGGTGAAGCGCATTCCTTCCGTTTCACGATTCAGCGCGAACTGGTCGAGACGGTTGTCGCTCAGCGTGCGAACGATTGGAGCAATGCACTGTTCCTGTCGTGCAGGTTCTCGGCGTGGCGCGCTGGCCCATTCAACGAGTACGTCTACAACTTCCTTAAGTCGCTCTCCGTCGAGCGCATGCGTCGCGCCGAGGCGGAAGCCTTGCGCAAGCTCGATCCGGATCGAGGCGGCCTCGCCTCGCAAGAGTTCGAACTCGATGGCTGGATCATCGAACGCACGTGTCCGCACCGACAGGCCGACCTGAAAGTGTTTGGCGAGATAGACGGTGACGAATTTGTGTGCACGATGCACGGTTGGCGATTCGACCTCGCCACTGGCACCTGTCGCAATGCCGCCGATCATCGGCTGCGGATTCGCCGCGCCGACAGCTAACGCACGCTCTTACTCGTGCACCCACACCGGTGTGTAGAGCGGGACCAGGTCGTTGTCCCAGATGAAGTCCATAGCGGCAGTGCTGAGTCGCACGCAACCGTGCGACGCCGGATAGTTCGGAACGCGTGTCATGCCGTGGATCGCAACGCCACCGCGGAAGTACTTCGGCCGATAGATGTCACCGAGGTCGCCTTCCCACCAGCCGTTGGGGCGTTCGCGGTTCACCTTCCACAGTCCGTTGGGTGTGACCGCATCGCCAGACTCGGTTTCGCCGTTGTTCCGGTTGGTTGCGACGTAAGCGATGCCGCTACCCGTCGAGGTATTGAACGTCCATGTGGTCTTGCCGTCGACGATGAGGAACAGCAACTGCTTTGTCTTGTCGACCTCCACCAGTCTCCCGTCGTCGGCTGTTCCGTGGGCACGCTCGGGGAAGACGGCCAACCAGTTGGTCGTGTCCTGGTCGAGCTTGCCGCTGGGGTCGAGGCCGAGATACTTCTGGAACGCCATCACGGCCTGCGTCGTCGAGAATCCGTACTCGCCGTCGAGTTCGCCCACCCAGAAGCCGAGTTGCGTGAGACGCATCTGGGCCAACTTTGTGTCGGGTCCGTCCTGTTTGCCAACAGCAGTGAGTGCGCTGCCGAGCCAAGGCCCGACAACCTCGACGTTCGCTGGCAACGTAGTGGTTGTCGGAGGCACAGTCGTCGGAGGCACAGTCGTCGGAGGCACAGTCGTTACGGGAACGGTTGTATCGAGGACCGTTGGTCGGGGACTGGCGGTGTGGCGAACCGTCGTGTCGGGGTCGGTTGTCGCCAGCGAATCATTCGACTGCGCCTCGGTTGTGGTGGAACAGGCAGAAAAGGTGGCGAGCGCGCCAACGAGGCACAACGAAACGACCTGTGTTTTCAGATTGCTGCTCGCTCGAGTATTCATCTCGCTCTTTTTATCGTCCGCTAATGCCCGAAGGCTAGCGAAGATCGATGGATTCTTGGGCGCGCCAGGCCGCCTGTGGGACGGCTTCGATGCGGAACCCAGCAGTTCCGCCTTCGACGCTGGCCCCAAGGCTGGTCAGCAGCAGTTTTCGTACCTGTTCGGTCGACACGCCGATTGCGTTGAGTTGGGCAAGCGTGACCGCGCCATGGCGTTTCGCGAGCCGGGCGCCGTCGGAAGCCACCGCCAGCGGTACGTGCGCGTAGGTCGGCTCGGCGACTTTCAGCAGTTCCTGTAGTAACCGCTGCCGAGGCGTGCTGGTCAGCAGATCTGCGCCGCGAGTGACGTGCGTGATGCCCTGTGCCGCGTCGTCGACCACGACAGCCAGGTTGTAGGCAGGTACGCCATCGTTGCGACGGATAACGACATCGTCGGCGACACCCTCAAAACGACCGGCAACCAGGTCGTCAACTGTGAATCGTTCACCATCACTCCGCAAGCGCAACGCCGGTGGCCGCCCGGTTTCGCGTAGTTCGGCGAGGCGAGCGATGGTCAGTTTGCGACAGGTGCCCGGATATGCATCGGTTGCAGCCTCGTTGCCGTGCGGTGCCTGCGTGGCTTCACGGATCTCGCGGCGGCTGCAATAGCACTCGTACACCCGCCCGAGGTCCTGCATCGTGGCGATGGCGTCGTGATAGAGCCCGAAACGTTCGGATTGGCGCACGACCGCAGCCTCGCTGTGCAGTCCCAGCGCCGCCAGATCGGCGAGTTGGCTGGCCTCGTGCTCGGACGAGGACGTGATTCGGTCGAGGTCTTCCATGCGCACGATCCATTCGCCACTGGCCGACCTCATTTGCAGCCACGACGCAAGCGCTGTGCGCAGGTTACCCAGGTGCAGCGAGCCCGTGGGCGAAGGAGCAAATCGACCGCGCATTGGCTTCATTATCTCTGACTGTCTCGGCAATCTCTGGCGCTCACGGTCAAGCGGGACCTGAGAGTTGCCGAAGAACAGACGCTTGAAAGGCTCAGTCTCTGGGCGATTGGCGATGCGAGGGGAAGCGGTGGCACCGGAAGAAACGATCGAGGCGGACGAGGCAACGGCGGCGTTTCTGCGCGAGCGCTCTTTCGCAGTCGTCGTGACGAACCTGCTGCCGACCCCGTTCGTTACGTTGCCGTTCGTGTTGTTGGTGAGCGCGCTGATGCGTGCCGACTTGTCAACTTCGCGCGTCGGTTGGTGGCTGATGGTGTGCGTCGTTAGCACCGTCATCAGCCTGATCGGGCTGTATCGCTACTACACGCGGTCGGCAACGGGCGTCGTCACGCGCGTAACGAAATTGATCATTGGCCTCGGATTCGCCACTGGCGGGTTGGTGTTCGGAATGTGTCCGTGGGTTGCCGGCGATGGCGACGTCGAGGTCGTTTTGGCATTCACTTTCTTCCCCGGTGTTGCGGCCACGATCGGTTGCATAGTTGCCGCCGGCCGCCGCGACATGTACATCGCATTTCTCACACCACTGATCGGGCTGTCGTCGTTCACGCTGCTGGCCTCCGAGACTTCGCTGTTGCGGGCGTTCGGAATTCTGTCGATCTTTTTCGTCGTCAGCTTGCTGGCGTTGCACCACGCCGTCAGTCGCAATGTGCTCGACGCGATCCGGCTGCAGTGGCGGAGCCAACGGCTACTGCGCGACCTTGCGCACGAACGCAGCGAGTTGACGGGTGTGAACGACCAGCTGGCGACGATCAACAAACGACTTGCTCATCAGGCCACCCACGACCCGCTCACCGGTCTCTACAACCGGCGCGGCACGTTGGAGGTGCTGGATCAGCTGCTGGCTGGAGCCGACGAGTCGCGACCGGTCGGCCTGTTGTTCTGCGATCTCGATCGCTTCAAGGCGGTGAACGACGCACTTGGTCACCGCGGTGGCGATCGATTCATCAGCATCATCGCCGATCGACTCTTACGCAGTCTCGATGCCGGCTCCGTTGCCGGCCGTATGGGTGGCGACGAGTTCATTGTCGTGATGCCCGGTCAAGATGTCGCCGGAGCGGCCGCGATAGCGAGCCGACTCGTCGGTGTGTTGGCACAGCCGGTGCATGCCGAGGGCCGCGACATGCCGTCGTCGGTCAGTATCGGCGTCGCCTGTGCTCCCGAGCACGGAACGGCCGCAAGCGAGTTGCTACGTCACGCAAACGCCGCTCTGTATCGCGCCAAATCCGGTGGCCGAAATCGCGTCGAGCTGTTCGACAGCTCGATGCAGCAGGCGCTCGTTGCGCGGCTCGAAGGTGAGCAGGCGCTCCGGCGTGCGATCGACGACGACGAGATCGTTGCGTTCTTCCAGCCCGAGATCGACGCGTCAACCGGCGACGTTGTCGGTGCCGAGTTGCTGGCTCGGTGGGTGCCCCGCACGGGTCGCGTTATTCCTGCGCACGAGTTCATGACAGCGGCGACATCGGCGGGGTTACTCAATCGCATTACTGAGAAGGTGATTGGTAGCGCGCGGCCTCACGTTCGCCGACTGGCAATGCTTGGCTTGCCAGATGGGTTCCGGTTTCGGGTGAACGTTGCTCCTGAGGCAACTGAACGTACGTGGCGTGACGATCCGCTGCACGACATCGTCAAGGGCATCGACCCCTGGTTGATGACCGTCGACATCAGCGAAACCGCCGTCGACAACGACTCCGGCGGGGCGGCTGCAAAGCTGGCATCGTTCCGCGCGAGTGGTGGCCGCGTGTGTCTCGACGACTTTGCCCGCGGCGTGTCATCGCTGAGCCTGCTTCGTCGGCTGCCGCTCGATGAGGTGCGCATCGACCGCCTCTCGATCGACACCATTACCGCGCACCCTCACGACCGAGCCATTGTGCGTTCGATCATTGCGCTCGTGCGCGAGATCGGCCTCGCAGTCACTGCCGATGGGGTCGAGACTGGCGCGCAGGCCGATGCTTTGATCGCGCTCGGCTGTGTTCGTCACCAAGGCCACCTGTACTCGCCCGCACTACCGGCTGGAGAGTTCGAGGATTTTCTGCTCGCCCGCCTCGCCGAGCGCTACGCGTTGGCCGATCAGCAACCCACCTGGGAGACCAACGATTTGACCTAGTGTCAGATCAGTCTCTTCGGAAGGGGTAGCTGCAATGTTTTGTCCGTCGTGTGGTGCGACTGTTCAATCAGGTCAAAAGTTTTGCACGTCATGCGGTTCTGCGTTGCTCGAGGGCACAGCGGGTACTACTAGCACGCCGTCATCTACCCCGGCATCTACGCCGGCATCTACGACTGTGCCCACAGCTTCGAGCACGGCGCCGACTATGGCTATTGCTCACGTACATTCCGACGACGGTTCGCCGACTCCGCCGATGGGAAATCCATTGCCGCCGCCCACTTCGACCACAGCGGAGACAATGTTTCCGGCGACAACACAATTGGCATCGCTTCCCGTCGTCGAACAGAGGCCGACGGCGTATGACGGCCCAGCATGGGATGCCGCTGGAGGCGACTGGGAGCCGACTGGCTCGACACCGATCATCGACGCAGTGCAGCCATTTCGCCTCACTCCCTTGGTGGCAACAGCATCGTTGGCAGCAGTACTAGCCGTCGCCTCCGCATTCGTCACGGTTGCTGGCGTTGAGGTCAGCGATCAGTCGGGTCTGCCAGCAAACGAGGTGCTGTACAAGCTCAACGACTTCTCGACGAATCTGACCGTCGCCGCCATCCTCGCCGGCCTGCTGCTGGTCGTAGGCGCGTCTATGGGCGCCACCGGCCGTCGTGTCGGCGCCGGTTTGGCCGGCGGTACCGGGCTCGCGCTCGCAGGGATGATGAGCATGGTGCTCGGTCAAGTCACGCAGCTTTTCGACAGCACGGAGTTCGGACTGATCAGCAGCGGCGGGTCATTCACCCTGACGACGACTCGCGACATCGGCTTCTGGCTAGCTGTCGTCGCGGCCCTGCTCGGCGGTGCTGCTTTTGTGCTGTCGTTCGAAGCGGCCGGACACGATGGCCATCCGCCAATCCATCCGGCCGTCTGTGCGCTTGGGTTGCTAGGCACCGCGATGGCGGTCATTGGTCCGATGATTCCGCTGAACGGCGTTCCGTTTGGCGATCAGTTCAGCAACGAGTTTGTGCCACCGGCAACATTGTTGTTGCGACAGTTGGTGTTGATTCTCATCGCCGTCGGCGGTGTCGTCGGCTTCACGCGCAATCGACGGTGGGGACTCGGCATGGCACTCGGCGCGATCAGTGTCGGTACGTGGCAGATGATGACGGCTGCGACCGAGTCGGGCGACATCCCACTCAGCTACGCCGGCGGTAACCCGGGCGCGATCGACTTTGCTCCGCATGCGGTCACGATCATCGGTGTTGTGGTGATGATTGTCGCTGGCGCCGGCGGATTGGTGTTGGCTGCGCAACTACGTCAACGCCAATCGGATTGATGCAACCGTTACGCCCTGCGAAGCGCATGCACACGTCGGCGCTGGTGTCGGCATTCTTGGCAATAGCCGTAGTAGCGGCGGTAGTGACTTACGCACTCGCGCGCTGAATCGCCGCTGCCGCAACTTGGTGCCCGCACCGCGCGGCAGTGATCGGGTCGCTGTCGGTCGCAAACGCCAGTAAGAACCCGGCTGCAAACGCGTCGCCAGCGCCCGTGGTGTCGGTGACGTTGACCAACGCGTTGGCGGCGACTTCTGTCGGATGTTGTCCTGGCTGGAGCACGATGGCGGGCAGTGGTCCTTGCCGCACTACCACGATCGCACCGTGCAAATTGTCGGGGTGCAGATCGGCACCGAGTGTTGCCGCCTCCAGTTCGTTTGCCAGCACCACCTTGGGGCGCAACGCGCGAATGATGTCGATCGCGTTCGCGGGACCGACGCGTTCCAGAACTGCCGACGATGATGTATCGATGCTGATGGTGATGTTGCGGGCGGCCGCCCAGTGGGCCAGCGTTGTTGTGGTGGTCGCCAACGGTTCGCCAACGAGCGAATAGAACGGAATGTGCAGCGTGGCCAGCCCATCGAGCCATTCCGGCTGTGGGTCGGTGAGTTCGCTGCACGCTCCGCGATCCGTCAGCATCGTTCGTTCGCCGGCGACGTCGAGCAATGCGATGACAGTGCCGGATCGTCCGGCGCGCCGCACCGTCACTTCGGCTCCGACGGCGACAAGAGCATCGGTCAAACCGCGTCCAGCGCCGTCGTCGCCCACCTGCCCGATGAAACGCGCCGCGCCGCCAGCGAGACACGCAGCAGCCACCACATTGGCGGCGCTGCCGCCGCGGCGACGCACAATGAGTGCGGCGGTGTCGCTGGCAACATTCACCGACTCGCGCAACTGCACCACTACGTCTTCGACTAGGTCACCGATCGCGCCCAACATCGCCCTACTCTTGCACGCATGGATGCGAATTCTTTGAAGAACCAACTACAGAACGCGCTGACGACAGCGATGAAGGGGCGCGACGAAGTTTCGTTGTCCGCGCTACGGCAGGCGTTGTCGGCCATTGCCGTGACCGAAACCGCAGGAAATGAGGTTGCCGTCTTGTCCGACGAGCAGGTCATCGCGGTCTTGGTCGTCGAAGTACGCAAGCACCACGAGACCGCCGACGCGTTTGTAACGGCGGGTCGGGCCGACCGCGTCGAGCGCGCAAGGGCAGAGGCCGCAGTGCTGGAGGTTTACCTACCGGCATCATTGAGCGACGACGAGGTGGCAAATCTCGTCAGCGAGGAAATCGCGAGCGCCGCCGCTGCTGGGCTGGAGGGAATGAAGGCGATGGGCAAGGTGACCGCAGCCGTGCGTGCACGGGCTGGAGCTACCGCCGACGGCGCCAAGATCGCTGCGATGGTGAAGGCAGCACTCGGCAGCTAGCGCCTCAGTGCCTCTACGCAGCTGGGCAGCTCAGCAGGATCGCCCGCGCGCTTGCAGAAGTGTGGCCACGCGCAGTGCTGAGTCGTCGATCTCGGCGACGGTCAACCGGCCATCAATCACGGCCGACTCGAGCGCATCGATGACCTCCGCCGTTTCGCTGATGCCGGTGAAGAGGACAACATCGACTCCGGCTTTCACCGACAGCACTGCTGCATCAGGAACGGGAATTCCGATCGCGTCCATACCGAGCGCGTCGCTGAGGACCAGCGCATCGGTATAGCCGATCTCGCGCAGCAACGCGATCGCGGTCGCGCTCATGCTTGCGGGCTGGCCGTCGGTAAGACCGGGCACATTGAGATGGCCGACCATGACGGCCGTGCCGGTGGTGGCGAGCGACTTGAACGGAACCAAGTCGTAGTCGCGAATCGCTGCGAGCGATGGCGTGGTGGCCATCAGGTCGTGCGTGTCGGCCGACGCGCTGCCGTGGCCGGGGAAATGTTTCAGCACCGACAGCATGCCCGCACCCTGCCAAGCGGCGACGTATTCGCCGCCCAGTGATGCGACCTGCTGTGGATCGCCGACGAACAAGCGACCCGACCCGAGCGGATCATCTCCGACCGCAGGTCGCACGTCGACAATCGGCCCGAGCACGACGTCGATACCCGCAGCGGCGATCAACTGCGCGTGCCGGTCGAGGACGGCCGAGCGGTTGTCCGGCGCGAGTTGCGACATGTCCTCCTGCGAGGGCAGTGGGTCGAGTGTTCGCAATCGCTGCACGTCGCCACCCTCCTCATCAGTTGCGACCAGTAATCCGTGCGGACTCAGTTGTTCGAGCGTATTGAGATGTGCCGCTAGGTCGAATGCGAACGCATCGTCGGCGTGCATCAGCAGCACTCCGCCGACGTGGAGGTCCCGCACGGCCGCTGTCACTTCAGTCCACTGATCCGAATACGCTCCCGGCCACACGAGCAAGGCAATGCGATCACGTAGTGGCCAGGTGGCGAGGCACGCAACGAGCGGATCGACGGCCGAGGTCGTCGCCGGTGTGCTGGTGCTGATCGGGTTGCGGGTGCTCGGTGCCCAAGGTGCGCTCGTGGCGGGCGAGTTACTTGCGCACGCGCCCGCGATGAGGACTGCAATGAGACCAACGGCACCGAGGCCGCCCGTCCGGTGGCGCATTAGGGAGTTGGTGGCTTGAACTCGCGAGCCAGGCACACATTCCCGCCCAAACCATGATCGGTGCACCACTGCAGCGCTTCTTGTTTGCTGTTGAATTTCTCGGGGACGATGGTGAGGAACCATCCAGTCATCGGTGACCCGCCGGATGTGAATTGAAACGCGCCACCGTCGACGAGAATGGCGCCATACGTTGTGCGCAGCGGCGTGTGATCGGCGACAATCTCGACCGGGCCATACACAATGCCGTCGGTTTCCAGGCCAACGCGCTTTGCGCTCAACTGCGGAATCCAACTGCCGACCAGCGTGTCCGCGGTCGACCGATCCTGTGTCACTAACTGCTGCAGTTGCGCGGTCGCAGCCGGCACAGGGTCGACTGGGATCGTGCTTGCCGCCGTTACCTCGCTGCCGACGGTCGTCGTCGCGCCGGCGATCGTTGATGTCGGCGCATCTGTCGACTTCGAGTCGTCGGAACTTGTGACCAGAAAAATTCCGCCACCGACTGCGACCAAACCCAGCAGCGCAAGCACAGCCATCAGCCCTCCGTTCGTGCTCGGTGCGATCGGCGTGTCGTGAGCGACGTATTCGGGCGCGGGTGCTGGCGATACCGGGGCTGTATATGCAGCAGGCGATGCGGTGACCATTGGGACGACGGTGGTGATCGGAGCCGTCACCGCACCTGCGAACGGTTCGGCGATCGCCCGGCCGCATTGGCCGCAGAATCCGGCGCCCGTCGGAATGTCTGTACCGCAGAAGCCGCAAAAACTCATCGTTCTATCCTGCCACGCCGTCGCGCGCGGGGCGATGGTTCGCTAGCCGAGGATGCCGATTGCAACCAGCGCCGCACCGACGACCACGTGCAGCACGTCGTCGGCTGGGCGCCAGCGGAACTGCTGCTTCGGGAACCAGTTCAACTTGCTGGCGAGGGCTTGGTACAGGTCGATCGCACCGAAGCCAATGAGGAACGTACGCATCGCTGCGTCGTTACCCCACAGAGCAAGGGCGCCACCGAGTACGCCGAAGCAGAGGTGGAAGATGTTGTACGCCGGTGCGCCGCTGGTGAGCGCTTTCGCTGGTGGCAGGACGAAGCCCAGAATGCCGACGAGAACCAGCACACCGGCGAAGACCGCAAGGACTGTTTGCATCAGGCGCGCAAGGCGGCAACGAATACCGCGGAAGCGGCGGCTTGATCAGTCGGTGCGCCGAACGAGATGAACGTTGCGAAGACCGTGGACGTTGCGTCGGCCTTCGAGGCGACGAGGTCGACGTACATCTCGGCGGCGAATCCTGGAGCGTTGAACGTCACGATGAGACGTGCTCCGACATCGACACCTGGGATGGTGGTGGCTTCCGCCACCACTGTGATGTTGCCTCCTGCTGGAGCGCCTTGCGCCATCTGCCCGGGTATTACGAGTGCCAGGCATTCGCGACCCTCGTCGGTACCGAGAACCTTGGCGAGAACTGAGAACGCGCCGTCCGCGGTCGTCGGGTCGACGAATACACGAGCCTCGACCGATGCTTCGGCCTCACCAGTGGGCGATTGTGGCCCTTCGGCTTTGAGCTTCCACGATGCCGCGCTGTCGGCGTCGAGATTGTCGGCGTCGTAGTCGTCGGGGCCGAGGCATGGAGTAAACACGATGTCGCCGCCCTCGACACTTTCCTCACCGAGGTTGCTGGCAACCTCGCCCAGCCAACCAGTTGGCAGCGCGGCGAGTGCTGCTTGAACCCTCGCCTCCGCGAGAGCGTTCGGATCTCTGGCGGGGGTGTCCGACGGCGCCGTTGTATCAGCGGACCCGGGTATCGAGTCCTGCGAACCGGCGATCGTGGTCGTAACGGAGGAGTCGAGGACAGTATTGACGACATCGTCGGTGGTTGCTGCATCGTCGCCGCACGCGGCAACTGTTGCCGTCAATACGAGTAGTGGAAGTAGCAGTTTCATCTTGAAAAGCTAGCACCGCGTCACGCGGGCCGAGTCGCCCATGCCACGACCTTCTCGGGTGTTGTGTCGGGTGCGACCACGACTAGCAATACGTCGTCGGCCACCAGCACAACTCTGTCGTCAGGGACAAAGGTGCGCGCATCGCGGATAACGAACGCGATGACGGCGCCATCGGGCAATGCGTGGTCGCGGAGTCGTGAGCCGACGACGGGGGATCGCGCCGTAAGGCGGACCTCGACGAGGTCGGCGGCGAGGTTGTCGAGTATCGCAACCTGGGCGTGCGCACTGGGAGCTTCATCCGAAAAGCCGAGACGTCTGGTCAGCGCGCCGACCGTGCCAGCTTGCACGATCAGTGATGCGAGCACGGTGACGAACACAACGTTGAACACCAGCGAACCGTCGGGATGGCCTGCAGTGAGGGGAATGGTCGCAAGAACAATGGGGACTGCGCCGCGCAGACCGGCCCACGAAACCATCGTCAGCTCGCGCCGATTGAAGCGGAACCAGGGCAAACAGAGGACGACGGCAACTGGCCGCGCCACAAACATCAGCGCGCCAGCGATTATCAACGCCGGTCCCACAACGTCGGCCAACTGCGAGGGAAAGACGAGCAGTCCTAGCATCAGGAAGAGCACCGCCTCCGCGGCTGCCGCGAGACCCTGATGGAAGTGCAGCAACGATCGAACCAGCCGCCGTTTGCGACCGAGTACCAGTCCGGTCAGGTAGACGGCGAGGAAGCCCGATGCACCGAGCTCGGCCGCTACGCCATACGCCAAGGCGGCCACCGCGAGAGCGAGCACCGGGTACGACGACGCACTTGGTAGGTGCAATCGACGCAACGCCACGCGCGCGCCCATCCCGACGGCGAGGCCGATTGCAAGGCCCCCGCCGAGTTGCAGCGTTCCGAACGCAATCCAATCGCTCGCACTCGGTTGCCCTCGCCACACCTCAACCATGCCGATTGTCAACATCACGGCGATCGGGTCGTTGAGTCCGGATTCCAATTGCAACACGTCGCGCACTCGCACTGGCATCGTCTGACCGTGCAGCGCGCTGAACACTGCTGCCGCGTCGGTTGAGGCGACTACGGCTCCGATCAGCAACGAAGAGGTAGCTGGTAGGTCGAATACGAGCGCAGCGCCACCGGCGGCGACGGCACCGGTGATGACTACCCCGAGGGTCGCGAGAATCGCAGCTGGCACCCCTGCACGCCGCACCGCGTTGGGCGAAGCTGCGAGTCCGCCTTCAAACAGGATGACGACCAACGCAATGATCGAGATGTTCTGGGCAAGGCCGGCGTCGTTGAACTGGATGAGGGCAAGTCCGTCATCGGCAATGGCCATACCAACGAGCAAGAAGATCACAAGACTGGATAGGCGGAACCGATCGGCGACACCGCTGACTACAACACCGACGATGACGAGGACCGCTCCGACGAGGATTCCTGCATCAACTGGGAAGGTGCTGTGCATCCCGCAGATTACCCTCGTCAGTGTGTGCGCCGCGCGGCCTACTCGGAACGCAATTCGGTGGCCGAAGCGGCTCGGCGTGCTTGGAAGGCGGGCAGCAGCGCGATCACCGAGCCGCTCTGCCACAAGACGGTGGTGCGGATCTGGGTCGGCGTGAAGCCGATGGCCTTGAGGACCGCGAATGCGTTGCGTCGTTCGCGCACGAACCCGATCAGGTTGTTGCCGACCGCGGCGAGAACTCCCAACGCGAGTGCGATCATCGAGAGCACCAGCACATCGCTGGCGGAGTCCGCTTGTGTTACCTCCGAGGGTTCGGCGGATGTGAACCATTCGGTGGTCACGCCGAATTCGTCTGGCAACCCGTCGGGAAACATCGTCATGTCGATTGCCGTTCCCTGAGTGTTCTCCTCGTTCCCGAACACAACGGTCACGGTTTCGCCGACTTCGACGCCGAGTACGCGGAGAGTCTCGGGCCCGACGAGCATCTCGTTCTCGGCCTCCGGCGCCCGACCATTCAAAATTGGTGGCCACGGCGACCCCTTCAACGACTCCCACACACTTCCCGGAACAGGGCTGTCGTTGACCGAGGAATCGACGAAGGTGAGACTCGTAAGACGCTCGATTGTCGGCGAACCAGAGTCCTGCTGAACGCTCAGTTGTTAAGCGACCCAATGAACACAACACCGGCGACGATTGTGCTCAGCCCGATGACCGCGGTGGCAACTGTGCCGATCAGTCCGCGCCGACCGGTCGCGAAACGCACGCCTATTCCAACAGCGGGCGTGCTGCCCAAAATGCCGGGTGCTTTACCGGGACGAGAGTCACCGGATCTCGCAGACTTCAGCGCAAACAACGCGACCGTCGCACACAGCGCGAATACAAGCGCAACGGCGCCGAGTGCGAGTGTCGAAACGTCGACGTCGAAACCCCGAAGCTCTTGGATCCGCCGTGCTTGTCCTTGAGGGAAGAACGGTGACAGCGCAATTGCAACACCGACGGTGCCAACCGCGCCAACCGCAACGGTCGCGGCGACCGCAACATCGGCCGCGAGCAGCGTTGATCGCGTCCAGCCAACTGCGAGGAGTCCACGGCCTTCGATAGGCGAGCGGCGCAGTACCGCGCCGTCGGCGGTGTGGCTGGCACCACCTCAATCCTGCCGGTTGAGTTGTGGCCTGACTGATCGTCCGGCAGGATGTGCGGGTCGAAGGGGAGTAGCCCCACTGGGATCGGTCGTCAATACGGCAGCTTGCTGCCCGGCCCCCAGCCCGCTCACATAGGGCGGTAGCGAGACCTTCGACTGTCCGCTAGTCCGAGACAGTCGGGGAGAATCCCACTTCATGCTTGCCGCCGCCGATCGCTCACAGTTCGTCGATCTCGATGTTCCCCTATGGGCCTGGATAGCGCTCGTCGGAATCATCTTTGCGCTGTTGGCCATCGACCTGTATCGGCATCGCGACGATCACGCGCCGTCGCCGAAGGAAGCGCTCATCGAGTCGATGGTGTGGGTGGCGTGCGGTCTCTCGTTCTCTGCCGCGATCGCGATTGGTTTCGGCGCCGACGCGTTCGGCGAGTACATCAGCGGCTACCTGATCGAGAAGTCGCTCAGCATCGACAACGTGTTCGTGTGGTCGATGCTCTTCGCGACGATGAACATCCCGATCAAGTATCAGCACCGTGTGCTGTTCTGGGGCATTTTCGGAGCTCTTGCGTTGCGGGCGATCTTCATCGTCCTCGGTAGCGCTCTGATTAATAAGTTCTTCTGGCTGCTGGTCGTATTTGGCGTGTTCTTGATTTTCACCGGCATCAAGATCATTCGTCACCGTGCCGACGAGGGCAAAGAGGGAGCAACCCGCGGTCTCGGGCTGCTGCGCAAGGTGATGCCGGTCAGTGAAGAGTTTGACGGCCACAAGTTCTTCACCCGCGTGAACGGAAAGCGGGCGGCGACACCGCTGCTGGCCGCGCTGGTCGTGATCGAGATTACCGATGTGATCTTTGCGGTCGACTCAGTACCTGCGATCCTGGCGGTATCGAACGAGTCGTACCTCGTGTTCGCGTCGAACGCTTTTGCGATTCTGGGTTTGCGAGCGATGTACTTCCTGCTCGCGAATGCGAAGGAACGCTTCCATTATCTCTCGCACGCGCTCGGTGGCATTCTGATCTTCGTTGGCATCAAGATGACGATCTCGCACTGGTACCACATGAATACCTACGTATCGTTGGCGATCATCGTCGCGATGCTCGTGGCGGCGATCGTGTTCAGCATCCAGAAGGCGAAGCGTCTTGAAATGGCAAAGTGACGCGCTAGATCATTGCGTGGCTGGAGTTACGACGTTCAGCGTTCCGAGGGTCACGTCGCGAGCGACGTCGGCCAGCCGGAGGTTGTGGTTGCGGGCGTAGGCGCGCAGCGCCGCAAACGCCTCTTCCATCGACAAATGCTGGCGCTCGGCGATAATGCCTTTGGCCTGCTTGATCACGATGCGACTGTTGAGCGCGAAATTGAGCTGCTCGTTAAGGACTTGCGCCTCGAGCGCAGCGCTGTGGTGCATGATCGCGATGGTGGCCACATCGGCAAGGGCTTGCGCGACGCTGATGTCTTCGGGCTGCATAGCGCCAGGCTGGGTGTGAAACAGATTGAGCGCGCCGACCGTGGCGCCGCGCAGTCGCATCGGCACCGCGTGCACCGCACGGAACCCGGCGTCGAGTGCGACTGGCGAGAAGAGCGGCCAAAGACCGTTCGCCGCGGCGAGATCAGCGTGCCCGACAGGCTGGGCCGTGCGGAAGCAGTCGAGGCACGGACCCTCCTGCGACTGCAATTCGAAGAGCTCGAGCAGGCGCATCGCCTCGCTGGAAGATGCCAGCACACGGAGGTCGCCGTCGGGGTTGGCGAGCATGATTCCAGCGGACTCAATGCCGATCGTCTCGACGCACCGACTGGAGAGGAGCGTCAACAACTCGACGACGTCGAAATCGGCCACCAGGGTGTCGGCGAGTTCTACGAACGTTCGGGTGAGAAGGGCTTCGCGTACGGGCATCAACCCCTAATTATATAGGGGTCTGCCTCTCCCACTCACACTCCGCCGTCGAATCGCAGCGTGCGGGCGATGACACCCTCGGACACATTGATCAGTGAGCGGTCGTTGCCGAACGCAAATGCCCGCATTCTGATGAGCGCTTGGGCGACGCTGACCCCGAGCTGCGCGGCAACCATGCCGCACGCTTGGTGGACGACGTACTGAAAGTCGGCGCCCGTCTCGAGCTCGGGCGCCAACTCGCCTGGTACCGCGTTGCCCTGTAGTTCCAAGATTCGCTGCGCGGCGACATCGGCCATGACGAGCGCATTGGCGTGTTGGTCGTTGGTCAGCGGTCCCGGGTGGTCCCGGTAGAGGTTCAAGGCGCCAAGGCGAATCGCGCCCACCCGCAGTGGGAAACCGAAAACAGCTCGTACACCGGCGTTGAGCGCTGGCCCGCTGAATGCCAGCCAGCGGGGAGCGGCGGGGTCCGCCAGATCGGGCTCGAAGACAGGCCGATTCGAGTTGTAGGCGTCCACACAAGGGCCTTCGCCGAGGGTGTACTGCAGTTTTTCGATGATGTCGCTCGCCTTGTTGGTTGTGCACAAGGACCCGCGAGGCATGTCGCCCGACATCAGCATGATCCCTGCGCCGGTCACTTCGGTGATTTGAGCCGCGACTTCGCACAGCCGCGCCGTCACCAGCCCAGGTGAGGTGATCTCAGCGAGGCGATTGAGGATGCGCATTCGCCGCTCACCGGCCATTGGAACTATCGATCACACGCATCAGACTCCTGGTTCAAGCCGTCGAGGTCGGGGCGCTACCAGGGTCCGGAGGATCGCGTTGAGTTCACCGTACAGGTTTTCGAGTCGACAGTGGCAGAATGCCTCAGACAGGGCTATGGTGGCGGTGAAAGCAGTTTCGCTTTCACTCGCGTTGCTCCGGCCCCAGGTCGCGCGTTGAACCCCTCCGAGGAGGATCGACGTGATTGACATCCTGTGTGGTTCCCAAAACGACCAGGTTCTAAACACTGCGCCGCGTGAGGTGCACCTCGTTGGTGATCTAGATCTGTGGAATCGTGAGTCGGTGACGAGCAGTTGCCTCGCGGGCGACGAGCCGATGGTGACCGTGAACTTGTCGCGAGTCGGTTTCATGGATTGCGCTGGTTACGGCGCGTTGCTCGACGTGCGAGCCGAACTCGGTCGGCGCGGCCAAGCGATGACCTTGGTCGGTGCAACCGGCGAGCCCGCCCGCCTGATCCAATTGATCACCGACCTCGGTGTGTATCCGAAGGTGTTCTAGGCCGAACACTTCAGTGGGTTTTGGGCGAACGGGCCGTAGGGTTCGGCGAGAGATTTTTCGCTCTTGATCGCGTCGCTCCAAACCCTGGTTGCGCGTTGACCCCGCCAGGAGGCTCAACGTGTTCCATGTCAGTAGGACTTCGTCAGGATCAAACAATTGTTCGCAGCGGCTCCAGCGTCGCTTTGTTGGTGTGGTCTCGCGGCTCGCCTTGACCGTCGGATTCGTTGCCGCGCTGGTGACAGTTGTCGTTGCGGCGGATCAAAGTGCGCAGTCGGTGTTCGCTGCCCCGCCTGCTGACCAGCTGTCCGTTGCCCAATTCGGTGCCAGCATTGACGGCGAGACCACCGGCGACTTCTTCGGGTCGACGGTGGCGTTGAGTGCGGATGGCAACACCGCCATCGTTGGCGCTCCCTACAACGCTGGCGGCGGCACCGACGCGGGTCAGGCACGTGTCTTCATCTGGGATGGAAGCGTCTGGACGCAGCTTGGGGCCGACATCGACGGCGAAGCGGCCGGCGACTATTCCGGGTGGTCGGTGGCGTTGAGCGCGGATGGCAACACAGCGATCGTTGGCGCCCCTAACAATGACGGAAGCGGCACCGATTCGGGTCAGGCACGTGTCTTCACGTGGGATGGCGGCTCCTGGATCCAGACAGGGGCCGACATTGATGGCGAAGCCGCCAACGACTTCTTCGGGTGGTCGGTGGCGTTGAGTGCGGATGGCAATACTGCCATCGTCGGCGCTCCTGAGAACGCTGGTAATGGCAACGCGTCGGGTCAGGTACGCATCTTCACCTGGGATGGCATCGCTTGGACGCAACTCGGTGCCGACATTGATGGCGAAGCCGCCAACGACTTCTTCGGGTGGTCGGTGGCGTTAAGCGCGGATGGCAAAACTGCCGTCGTCGGCGCACCCAACAACGACGGCAACGGCGACGACTCGGGTCAGGTACGCATCTTCACGTGGGATGGCAGTGTCTGGACGCAACTCGGTGCCGACATTGACGGCGAAGCGATAGATGACTTGTCCGGGTCGTCGGTGGCGTTGAGCGCGGATGGCAATACAGCCGTCGTCGGCGCCCCCAACAACGCTGGCGACTCGGGTCAGGCCCGTATCTTCACCTGGGATGGCAGTGCATGGACCCAGCTCGGTGCCGACATTGACGGCGAAGTCGCTGGCGACAACTCCGGATGGTCGGTGGCGCTGAGCGCGGATGGCAGCACTGCAATCGTCGGCGCTCCCAACAACGCCGGCAACGGCAGCAACTCGGGTCACGCACGTATCTTCACGTGGGATGGCGCCACCTGGACGCAGCTCGGTGTCGATATCGACGGCGTTTCCGCTGGCGACTTTTCGGGGTGGTCGGTGGCGTTGAGTGCGGATGGCTACACCGCGATTATCGGCGCCCCCAGCTACTCCGGTGCTTCAGGAAGCGCGAGCGTTGTGGTGTCGTTAGTGATGCCACAACAAGGCGTCGACATTGAGGGCGAAGCCGTCGGCGATCTTTCCGGGTGGTCGGTGGCGTTGAGCGCGGATGGCAACACGGCCATCATCGGTGCTCCCTACAACGATGGCAACGGCATTGACTCGGGCCATGCGCGTATCGTCACCTGGGATGGCAGCACCTGGAACCAACTAGGGGCCGACATCAATGGCGAGGCCGCCGGCGACCAATCTGGGTGGTCCGTGGCGTTGAGTGCAGATGGCAACACCGCCATTATCGGCGCGCCTCACAACGCCGGCAACGGGATCAACTCGGGTCACGCGCGTATCTACGCCTGGGATGGCAGCACGTGGACCCAACGCGGGGCCGACATCAATGGTGAAGCCGCGGGCGATCAGTCCGGGTACAGGGTGGGGTTGAGTGCGGATGGCAGCACCGCCATCATCGGCGCCCCCTTCAACAACGGCGCTGCCAACGACACGGGTCATGCTCGCGTCCACACCTGGAATGGCAGTGCCTGGACGCAACTCGGTGCCGACATCGACGGCGAAGCCGCCGACGACTACTCCGGGACGGTGGGGTTGAGTGCGGATGGCAGCACCGCCATCATCGGCGCCCCCTACAACGACGGCAACGGCAACGCCTCGGGTCATGCTCGCGTCTACACCTGGAATGGCAGCGCTTGGACGCAACTCGGTGCCGACATCGACGGCGAAGCCGCCATCGACCTCTTTGGGACGTCGGTGGCGTTGAGTGCGGATGGCAACACTGCAATCATCGGCGCCCCCAACAACGACAGCAACGGCGCCGATGCGGGTCATGCGCGTATCTTCGCCTGGAGTGGCAGCGCCTGGACCCAACGCGGTGCCGACATCGACGGCGAAGTGCCCAACGACCAGGCCGGGTACTCGGTGGCGTTGAGCGCGGATGGCGACACTGCCATCATCGGCGCGCCCTACACCACTGGTGCCAACGGTACCGAGTCGGGTCAGGCACGTATTTTCACCTGGGAGGGCAGCGCCTGGACCCAACGAGGGGCTGGCCTCGACGGCGAGGCCGCCTTTGACTATTCCGGGTGGTCGGTGGGGTTGAGCGCGGATGGCAACACTGCCATCGTCAGCGCTGCCAACAACGACGGTAACGGCGACGACTCGGGTCATGCACGGATCTATACGTGGTCGTGGGTGCGAACTCCGGCGATGGCGAACCCGGTGGTGGCATCGGCGCCGCAGCCCGAGGCAGCGGACGTGTCGTGGACGCCCGGACTGGCCTATGCGTACGGTCCGGTGACCGGTTGGATGATCCAACAGTCCGATGACGGCGGAGATTCTTGGTCGCCAGCAGCGCTGACGGCGACGCCCGGTCCGGCTGATACCGCCGCCACGGTCAGCGGGTTGAGCGCCGGCACCGAGTACCGGTTCCGTGTCGCAGGGATAAACACCGTCGGCACCGGGCCGGTCGCCGTGTCGAACCCGGTCACAACTCTCGCTCCACCGGCGGCGGCTTTCGTGCCGCTGACGCCGACACGGGTGCTTGACACGCGCGGCGGCGCGAAGGTCGGTAACGCGGCGGGTACGGGAACGCCGTTGACATTGGCTTTGTTCGGGCAAGGTGGGCTGCCGACCGGCGGAAT
>Ga0163146_10002252_pt1 | contig 26343 bp, 15 predicted proteins | sample OliLakLV19MP7G1_FD_148648 | JGI IMG/M metagenome (GOLD analysis project Ga0163146, IMG submission 148648) | Freshwater microbial mat bacterial communities from Lake Vanda, McMurdo Dry Valleys, Antarctica - Oligotrophic Lake LV.19.MP7.G1 | ecosystem: Environmental > Aquatic > Freshwater > Lake >...
CATCGTCCTTTCGCCGTCGGCCACTTTCGCGGGTGCCGGCGGCGTTTTAATTGGGGTTACTTTGCAACGACGTCATAGAATCCCTCTCATTGCGATGGCCCGCCGGGTGTTCCAGGTCGACCGATGCGGTGCACCGTTCCGCAGCCATGTCACAAGCTCGCCACGCGACCAGCGTGGACACTTGCCGTCACCAAGCTCTACACGGTTCGGAACGTGGCCTGTGCCATCCATCGCCAGAAACTTGCTGCGGCTCACTCCCAGCAGGGTGGCTGCTGCGGCGGCGTCCAGACCTTCGGCGCGAGCGCCTTCGGCTAACTCGACTAGACGAGTGAGTAGGGCGGTAGCGTCAGCTTGTGAGGCAACTTTATGCACCGATCTGGACCCTCCGGGGCAATCGTGGGAGGTGGCCGGCGCGGCGAAGTTCAATTTCGATAGCGGGAACCAATGACGGGTCGATCATCCGCCGGCCTGAAACGATTGGTGCATCGGCATCGCTGAGTACCCGCTTGTAGAACAGTTCCGAAATGGCACGGGGTTGAACCTGTTGGCCATACTTGGCAGAGATTTGGCGAGCTATTTCTGAGACTGTCGTGGACATCGAATCGACTCCAATCGGTGGTCACCAACGCGATGACCACGATGAGTCGATTAAATCAACAAGCGACAGTATTTGTTGCTAATGCCCGCGTCGAGTGCCGTATCAGTCAATGATATCAGTGCGAAAATGATTATCTGCGGCACGCGGGCGCGCGCGGGCGCACCGCGTTAATTAATGTCAACTTCGACGTAAATGGACTTACACTCTGGGCATTTAGGCTTGCGCGAGCCTGGGAATTTGAATCGGTTTGCGCACCGCGTGCATTTCCATTCGCGAAGATGCGTTGGCCGGTCGGTTCCATCGCTTTTTTTGCGACATTTCTTGTAATTCACTGCGGCGGCACTGCTTATTATGTAGGGACTTTCGGCTGTTCCACCTCCGCGGTGTTTCAGTTTTCCAAGGCGAGCCAGCCGTCTTGATCCACCCTCGGCGCAGCCGATGATAGCGTCTGATGCCTTCGTAGTGACCCCATCACTAAAATCTGCCTTAGTAGTTGTTGTCGGATTTGCGAATTCCACGGCTCGCAGTTCTTCAACCAAACGCCATAGCGGTTTCGCCCTGTCGTCGTCAAAGTTCTTCTCAACTATACCAAGCAAAGTTTTAACCAAGCCCTCGGCAAGTCCGAAGTCGTCGTTTGTAGACGGATTGTCGATCGCGTTCGGAACAGCAACGTCAAAGCTACCTTCATCGGCCCACTTAACGCACGCGTAGGCGTTTTGCATCGCCCCGATTGCTCGCGTTGTCCATCGCTCCAGGACCGGCTTTGACCGATCGTCCATGTGCACCGCGTACGAAGGCAACATCGCCATGACGGATTGATAAGACTTTCTTACTGCTGCCAGTTGGTTGACGGAGTAACTGCCTAAATGCCTCACCAGGCTACGTTTCTCTTCTTGCAATTGCGGTATCACGGACGCCGCATTGCCAAGCGCATTGAGCGCGTCGAGAAAAGTCAGGATCTGTTTAGCGAGGGGATTATCTGCCATGTTCCATCACCTTTTCGGGCCGGCCCGGTGCTGCTGCGGGTGATGGCTCGCAGCAGCAACCGGGTCCGTTCACGCGGGGATCAAGCCGCGTGCCCGTTGCCTGTCATTTTACGATTCTGCCGAACAATCGAAAAGGCCGGCTTCTTTGCTGGACTGGATGCGCGACGAAGTTTCTTTGATTTCATGCTGCACCGCCTTTCGCCTGAACGACAAGTGGGGCGCGGTTACGATAAGGGTACGATGCGCACCGACGCGGGCGCAGCGACCAGCGGTTCGACCACTTCGCTGTCGGACACGCTGAAGGCCGACGGCAGTGAGGAGGGATGCTTCTGGTCGCCGGGAAGATCCGCCAGCGGCGAGCCGTACAAGGGGTTCATCGTCCAGGTGAACACCAGCGGCACCTGGCATACCGCGGGTGTTGGGCGCATCGTGATGAACTCTCGGACTGGTTCCGCGCGAAGGCTGTCGAGGCGGGAATCGAAGTCATTGTTTCCGGCGTTACGAAGCTCGTCGCCGAGAGCACTTGGAAGCAACTCCCAGGCGGATAGAACGACGCTCGTTCCGAGACATGATTGGACGTGACTTCCTCATACCTCAACGGCGCGTGCAACCGCTGCAGCGCGTCGACTAACTGTCCCCATCAATACATCGCAGAACGCCGTGAATTCAGATTTCTGTAGTCCTGGCACGCTGCAGGGCATGCGATTCCGGTTTGCCAGGTAGTAGATGATCCCCGCTGCCCAGCCAGATGCGTTCCCGCGCAGCTTCGTGTCGCTTCCTTTGAGAAGCCGCAAGACCTTGTCAGCGCGGACGCACGTTGCAGCATCTCAATGTCGTTCGCAGAATTGTTTGATCTCAATGCCGCATCGCATTGGGTTAAACGTCTCTGGTCTGCGGGTTTGAGTCGCCATCCCAGTATTCTACCCGTGTTCCGTGCAATTCCGTGGGGTGTTTGATTGCAATCTCTGTGCAATGCGAAGACCACCGACAAAACGGCCTCGCTGACACCGCATGGTCAGTGCCTCATGCTCAAGTGCATGTCGCGCCCGAAAGGTCAGATTGACATTAACTGCCAGTAACTGTGAAATCCGTCTATGTGCCACCAGGGGGCACTCGCACTCACGCGTTCACCTCCACGGGCAGGAGCCTCGTCATGGCCAAGAAAGCGGCGGATCAGGTGATGACGATCGAAGACCTTGGCATCTACCTCAAGCTCTCGAAGTCGACGCTTTACAAGCTCGCACAGGAGGGCAAAGTGCCTGGCCAGAAGGTCGGAAAGCACTGGCGGTTCCGAAAGGACATCATCGACGATTGGCTTGGCGACGTGCCTCAAGGCGGCAAGAAATCTTCATGAGCATTACGACGGCGCGGGCGAACGATGGCGTTTGCGGCGGTATCAGTCTGACGGAGAATATGTGAGCGCAGACCCAGCAACATCTAATCCGTTCTTTGACCATCCGGTCTTGAACTCTCCCTACGCGCGTCCATCGCGTCACTGGGAGTTGGATGAGCATGGGCAACCCACGCAGAAGATTCTCGACGCTCGCCGGCGGGCGGAATTTATCACTCCAATTCCAAAGCCTAAGAAGCGCAAGACTGCGGACAAACAGGCTGTGCTGGTGTTCGATGAAGGCAAAGGCCTTTCGACACAGGAACAGCAGTACGACCCAACGTCACTGATCAACGAGGTGCGCCAGCACGTGGACAGATGGCGTGCTATGTCCAACCCGAGCGATTGGGGGGTTACACCGGAGACCAGCCGCCTTCTCCAGCATTGGCGGCATCACAAGTTCAGTGGCGTTCGCCCATTCTTCTGCCAAGTCGAGGCCGCCGAAACAGCAATCTGGCTCGCCGAGGTCGCAGCACAGTCTCAGAGCGGCAAGCGTTTACTGGAGCACCTCAGCCTCGCGAACAAGGATGCAAACCCTGAGCTGATGCGACTCGCCCTCAAGTTGGCAACAGGAGCGGGCAAGACGACGGTCATGGCGATGCTGATCGCATGGCAGACGATCAATGCGGTACGCCGACCGGGAAGCAAACACTTCACGCGGGGATTCCTCGTATGCGCTCCGGGCCTCACGATCAAAGATCGGCTTCGCGTACTTCAGCCGAATGATCCTGACAGCTACTACGCAAGCCGCGAACTCGTTCCCGGTGACATGCTCGATGACGTGAAACGCGCCAAGATCGTCATCACCAACTACCACGCTTTCAAGCTCCGCGAACGCGTCGAACTGTCCGCAGGTGGCCGGTCACTGCTGCAAGGACGCAGCGGAGAGGAACTCAATACGCAGGAAACGGAAGGCCAGATGCTTCAGCGTGTCATGCCCGACCTGATGGGCATGAAGCACATCCTGGTCATCAACGACGAGGCACACCACTGCTACCGCGAGAAGCCAACGGACGCTGACGATGAGGACCTGAAAGGCGACGAACGGAAGGAAGCCGAGAAGAACAACGAAGCCGCGCGGCTCTGGATCTCGGGGCTTGAAGCCGTGAACCGCAAGCTCGGCGTCAGTCGCGTAATCGATCTCTCCGCCACGCCATTCTTTCTGCGTGGCTCCGGCTATGCCGAGGGCACGCTGTTCCCTTGGACCATGTGCGACTTCTCCCTCATGGACGCCATCGAAAGCGGCATCGTCAAGCTGCCGCGCGTTCCAGTGGCCCAGAACATCCCCGGCAATGAAATGCCCATGTTTCGCGACCTCTGGGAGAACATCCGGAAGGACATGCCCAAGAAGGGTCGAGGCCAAGGCGCTGAACTCGACCCGCTCAAGCTCCCCACGCGACTGCAGACCGCGCTGCAAGCCCTCTATGGCCACTACGAGAAGACGTTCGCGCTCTGGAACGAAGCCGGCATCAAAGTCCCGCCGTGCTTCATCATCGTCTGTCAGAACACCTCGATCTCAAAGCTCGTGTACGACTTCGTCTCCGGCTTTCACCGGAAGAACGACGACGGCACGACGACGCTGGAAAACGGCCGTCTCCCGCTCTTTCGCAACTTCGACGAAACCACCGGCAATCCGCTCCCCCGTCCAAACACGCTGCTGATCGACAGCGAGCAACTCGAAGCCGGTGATGCGCTCGATGACAACTTCCGTGGCATGGCCGCCGATGAGATCGAACGGTTTCGGCGAGAGATCGTGGAACGATCCGGCGACGCCCACGCCGGCGACAACATCACCGACCAGGAATTGCTGCGCGAAGTCATGAACACCGTCGGCAAGCCCGGCCAACTCGGTGCGTCCATCCGTTGCGTCGTCTCCGTCTCCATGCTCACCGAGGGATGGGACGCCAACACCGTCACCCACGTCTTGGGCATCCGCGCCTTCGGCACTCAGTTGCTCTGTGAGCAGGTCATCGGTCGCGCCTTGCGCCGACAGTCCTATGACCTGAATGAGGAAGGCCTCTTCAATGTCGAGTATGCCGACATCTTCGGCATCCCGTTCGATTTCACTGCCAAACCGGTCGTCGCTCCGCCGCAACCGCCTCGCGAAACCGTGCAGGTCAAGGCCGTGCGTCCCGAGCGCGATGCGTTGGAAATCCGATTTCCCCGCGTCGAAGGCTATCGCGTCGAATTGCCCGAAGAGCGACTCACTGCCGACTTCAACGACGAATCCATCCTCGAACTCAGCCCGGATATCGTCGGCCCCTCCATCACGCAGAACTCAGGCATCATCGGGAGGTCCGCCGATATGACCCTGCAGCACATGCGCGACATGCGCCCCTCGTCGCTCGTCTACGAAGTCACCCAGCGACTCCTCTACACAAAATGGCGCGACCCCGGCGAAGAACCCAAGCTCCACCTTTTCGGCCAGCTCAAACGTATTACCAAAGAGTGGCTCGACACCTGCCTCGTCTGCAAGGGCGACACCTACCCGGCGCTGCTGATGTATCAGGAACTCGCCGACATGGCCTGCAACCGCATCACCGCAGCCATCACCCGCCAGTTCCTCGGAGAGCGCCCCATCAAGGCACTGCTCGATCCGTACAACCCCGCGGGCTCCACCCGGCACGTCCGCTTCAACACCTCCAAGACCGATCGCTGGGAGACCAGTTCCAAGTCCTGCCACATCAATTGGGTCATTCTCGACAGCGATTGGGAAGCCGAGTTCTGCCGCGTCGCCGAAGCGCACCTAAAGGTTCGCGCCTACGCGAAGAACCACAACCTCGGCCTCGAAGTGCCGTACCGGTACGGCTCGGAGATGCGGAAGTACCGCCCCGATTTTATCGTGCTCGTCGATGACGGTCACGATCCCAAACCCGATGGCACGCCAGACCTGCTGCACCTGGTCGTCGAGATCAAAGGCTATCGGCGCGAGGACGCGAAGGAGAAGAAATCCACGATGGACACCTACTGGGTGCCCGGCGTGAACCACCTCGGCACCTACGGGCGCTGGGCGTTCGCCGAGTTCACCGAGGTGTATCAGATCGCGGCTGACTTTAAGGCCAAGGTCGAGAGCGAGTTCATTAAGTTGATCAGCACCTTCACGAAAGGAGCGTCCGAAGCATGAACTCTGAAATCATCGTCACGCTGACCGCCACCTTCGAAGGCCACGCCCAGAAGACCGAGAACGGGATCGAGTACTGGTTAGCACGCGATCTTCAAGACCTCCTCGGCTACGCCGAGTGGCGTAACTTCACGGCGGTGATCGACAAGGCCAAGACATCTTGCACGAATTCAGGTCATAGCGATGCCGACCATTTTGTTGACGTCAACAAAATGGTCGATCTCGGATCTGGCAGCCAGCGTGAGATCGATGACATCATGCTCACCCGCTACGCCTGCTATCTGATCGCCCAGAACGGCGATCCGAAGAAGCAGGATATTGCCTTCGCTCAGACCTACTTCGCCATCCAGACCCGACGGGCCGAACTGATCGAACAGCGCATGCTCGAATCCGAGCGCGTGTCGGCCCGCAAAAAGCTCACCCTCACTGAAAGAGAACTGTCCGACGTCATCTACGAGCAGACCGGTGGCAACGAGAACTTCGGCCTCATCCGCAGCAAGGGCGATCACGCGCTGTTCGGCAAGTCAACCCAGCAGATGAAGGCCCAGTGGAACGTCCCCGACAACCGCCCGCTCGCCGATTTCGCGCCGACGATCATCCTCAAGGCCAAGGACTTCGCCACTGAGATCACCATCTTTAATGCCCGCCAGCACAAGATGACCTCCGAGTCTGCCGTCTCCAGCGAGCATGTGACCAACAATCAGGCCGTCCGCAACACGCTCCTCCAGCGCGGCATCCGCCCCGAATCGCTGCCTCCGGATGAAGACATGAAAAAGCTCGAACGCCGGTTGAACTCCGAAAACAAGAAGTCCCTCGAGAATCCCGAATCTCTCGACGCCTGAGCAACCTTTATGGCCAACAAAGCCCCCAAATCCGCCACCGCCAAGACCGTCGCCACCATCACCCATGATGCCGACAAGCGGAAAAACATCCCCACTGCCGAGTTCCAGTCCGTCGTGCGGGACGAAGATGCCAGCGTCCGCACCATCAAGTACCCGCGCAACACCGATCTCGATCCCCAACTCGTCTGGCGCGGCAAGGATGAGCAGGATTGGTCCGACCTCGTCGTCCACGCCCCGCCGCTCTATATCCAGGAGAAGGTGCATCCAAAGGTGCTGATCGACGACCTGCTGGGCAAGTCGAAGGTCGAACGCCTCGCCCGCGAAGTGCTGGAACGGGCCGAAAAGGGTCTGCTCGGCCCGCAGATTGATCTCTTCTCCGACTTCAACGGCATCCCCGTCGGGGCCGACAAGACCGACTTCTATCAGCATGACCAGAACTGGTCCAACCGCATGATCCTGGGCGATTCCCTCCAGGTCATGGCCAGCCTCGCCGAGCGTGAGGGGCTGCGCGGCAAGGTGCAGTGCATCTATCTTGATCCACCCTACGGCATCAAGTTCAACAGCAACTTCCAGTGGTCCACCACCAGCCGCGATGTGAAGGATGGCAACGCCGCCCACATCACCCGCGAGCCCGAGCAGGTCAAAGCCTTCCGCGACACCTGGCGGGATGGCATCCACTCCTACCTCACCTACCTCCGCGACCGCCTCACCGTCGCCCGCGACCTCCTCACCGATTCAGGCTCCATCTTCGTGCAGATCGGAGATGAGAATGTGCATCGGGTGCGAGGATTACTGGATGAGGTATTCGGTGACGACAACTTTGCTGGAATGATCTCATTTCAAAAGACGGGAAGCCTCGCTGGAAATCTTCTGCCGGGAACTGTCGATTACATCGTTTGGTACGCTAAAGATCGGACCAAGGCCAAATATCGCCAACTCTACAAGGGACGTGAGGCTGGAACTTCAGCACTTGATCGCTACGACTACGTTGAGACCAGTGTTGGCTGCATCAAACGTATTCCAGCGAAGGCGATACGTGGCGAAGAACCTGTCGCCAACGGTGAACGATGCCGTTTTACTACGTTGCTTTCCGATGGCGTCCCGTCTGAACCTAAGCCTTTCAAATTAAACGGCAAGAATTTCCCGTTGCGACACGGAAAGCATTGGAAGACTGATCCAGAAGTAGGCGGAAAGCGCCTCGTCTCTGCGAATCGAGTCGTCCAGCAAGGAGAGACGGTCTGGTATAAACGATTCGTCGATGACTTTGCAGTGCTCCCGATGGACGACCGCTGGGAGAGCATTCAGATCGGACGAGAGCTCACATACGTCGTCCAAACAGCGTCAGATGTTGTGAAGCGTTGCCTCCTCATGGCCACCGACCCCGGCGATCTGGTGCTGGATCCGACGTGCGGGTCGGGGACGACGGCGTATGTGGCCGAGCAGTGGGGGCGGCGGTGGATCACGATCGACACCTCGCGGGTGGCGCTGGCCTTGGCGCGGGCGCGGATCATGGGGGCGCGGTATCCGTTCTACCTGCTGGCCGACTCCAAGGAAGGCCAGGCGAAGGAAGCGGCCGTCACGCACGGTGCGTTGACGGATGCTCCGCGGGCCCCCAGCACCCAGCCGACGCACGGCAACATCCGCCACGGGTTCGTCTACGAGCGCGTGCCGCATATCACGCTCAAGAGCATTGCCAACAACGCGGAGATTGATGTCATCTGGGAGAAGTACCAGAAGCAGTTGGAGCCGCTGCGCGAGAAGCTGAACGCGTTATTGGGCGTGAAGTGGGCGGAATGGGAGATTCCGCGGGAGTTGGCGGGCGGGGCTGGGCCGGCGGAAAGGTCCGGGAAGATCGCGGCGAAGCCTTCGCGGGCGTCGGCGGAACTTCCGCGGGCAGTAAATAAACTTCCGGGGGAAGTAAATAAAGTTCCGGGGGAAGTAAATAAAGCTTCGGGGGAAGTAAATAAACTTCCGGGGGAAGTAAATGAAGTTCCGGGGGAAGTAAATGAAGCTTTGGGGGAAGTAAATGAAGCTTCGGGGGAAGTAAATGAAGTTCCGCGGACATCCGCGGAAGTTCAAAGACATGCGCAGAATGTTTCTGAACCCGCTCAGGAAGCCAAAAATGCGGATGCGGCGTCCGATATCCACGCCGAGTGGTGGCGGCTGCGCATGGCGCGGCAGCGGGAGATCGACGCATCGATCGCCGCCAAGGCGGAGTTCGAGTTCCTGTACGACAAGCCGTACGACGACAGGAAGAAGGTTCGCGTGGCCGGGCCGTTTACGGTGGAGAGCCTGAGCCCGCACCGGATGCTGGGCGTGGATGAAAATGATGAGCTGATCGACCCGGTTAAGAAGACCGGCACGAATGATGCGCAGACCTTCACTCAGATGATCCTGGACAACCTGAAGACCGCCGGCGTGCAGCAGGCGCATAAGGAAGACCGGATCACCTTCACGAGCCTGGTGCCCTGGCCGGGCGCATTGGTGTGCGCTGAGGGCAGGTATCTGGAAGGCACGACTGAGAAGCGGGCGGCGATCTTCATCGGCCCGGAATTCGGAACGGTGCAGCGCGCCGACCTGGTGGCGACCGCGCGCGAGGCGGGCGACGCGGACTTTGATGTGCTGATTGCGTGCGCGTTCAACTACGAGGCACACGCGACGGAGTTTAACAAGCTGGGTCGCATTCCGGTGCTCAAAGCGCGGATGAACGCCGACCTGCACATGGCCGAGGATTTGAAGAACACCGGCAAGGGAAACCTTTTCGTGATCTTCGGCGAGCCGGACATCGACCTGATCACCGACCCCGACGGCAGGCTGCGCGTGAAGGTGAAAGGGATCGACGTGTTCAAGCCGCAACTGGGCACGGTGGAGAAAAGCGAGACGAACGAGCTGGCGTGCTGGTTCCTCGACACGGACTACAACGAGGAAAGCTTCTTCGTGCGGCACGCCTACTTCCTGGGCGCGAACGACCCGTACAGCGCACTGAAGACGACGCTGAAAGCCGAAATCAACGCCGATGCGTGGGCGACGTTGAACAGCGACACGTCGCGGCCGTTCGAGAAACCGTCGAAGGGGCGCATTGCGGTGAAGGTGATCAATCATCTTGGGGATGAGGTGATGAAGGTGTTTAAGGTGGAGTAAGTCGGCCGATCAACGTATAGTTGAGGCACACACGTGAAGCATAATTTCGTTCAACCTCGGTTTGTAGGGGCACGGTTTGAGGAACACACGTTGCCGGTGGAAGTGGCGCGCGACTTGGCAGCATACGAAACGCTGGTCGTGGAGTTGGCCAAGCACTTATACCGGCGTGACCACGAGGGACGTCAGCGCGTGCCGAAGGGATTCGACGCGGATTTTCACCTTCATATCGAACGATTGGACGATGGCAGTGCGAAGCCGATGTTGAGCGTCGTGACGTCGGCGATGCTGTTCGCCGGCACGATGACTGGTGGGTACTTCGAGACGTCGCGTGACCTGATTTCCGAGTGCATCGCGGCGGAGGACGGGCAACTGCCCGAAGCGTTTCCGCGCGAGTTGCTTGGGCATTTTAATCAGATCGGGCGGTCGCTGCATCCCGACGAGCGGATGGAATTGCCCCGTGCGGGCAACGCACCGGCAGCCGCACTCACGCCGGACCGCCGCAAGCGCTTGGTACTGGCTGCGGACACGGTTTATGAGCGAGAGATCGAGCTGAATGGCACAATCGCCGAGGCGGATTGGGAGAAGTCGACATTCCGGCTACGATTGTCGGATGGTTCGTCGATGATCGTGGCCATGTCGAAGATGTTCCACGAATCAGCACGCAAATACGGGGGGCGGGAACGTCATCAGACCGTGGTGAAAGGAATCGGCGAGTTCGATTCGTGGGAAAAGCTCCAACGGGTGAAGAGCGTGGACAGCATCGAAGTTCAACCCGATTTTTATCTGGCATCGCGTTTGGAAGCGATGTCGTCGCTGACTGACGGTTGGTACGACGGCCAAGGCGTCGCGCCCAACAAAGATCGCCTGACCGCGCTTGCCGGAGCGTTGCTCGGGGCTTATCCCGAACGCCTCCCATTGCCCATAATTGCACCAACGCTGGAGGGGAACCTTCTTTTGGAGTGGAATCTGCCTGGTGATCCGTCGATTGATCTTGATCTGCAAAGCATGTCGGCGGCGTTCCATGTTTTTGCTGCGGATGGCGAGGAAGTGGAAGTGGCCTTCGTTCTCAATCTCCCGGACAAGTGGAAAGAGTTGTTCTCGTTTCTGTCAAAGCAACTGGCGGGGCAACTGGCATGAATGAGCACACGGTGCTGCTTCGACAAGTTCACCCGGATTTCATTCCCGGCGGGGCATTGACGAGTCAGGCATTCTTTCCATTTCCCAAGGATGAGGGAAAGCCGTCTGTCTACGACGGCGATCAAATCACACCAGCAGATTCGCACCAGCATTACACCGAAACGCTCGGATACAATTCACACAGCGTGTGGGGCGTCTCCTGTGCAGAAGTGGCGGAGATTGGCCTGACCAGCAATCCTAATCCACTGGAAGACTTCCCGTCACACGCGCTGATAGACTTCACCTCGCAGCCGGTGAAGCAGTTCCGAAAACTGGCGAAGAAACTCAAGGCTAAGGCGCTCGCCCGAGGACGCTTGCATCCTCCCGAATGAGGTCGCCGTGGACTTTCGCATCGCCGACACTTTCACCGACAGCCTCGCGCGCCTAAGCGGAGACGAGCAGAAGGCCGTCAAGACCACGGCCTTTGACTTGCAGACCAATCCTGCGAGTCCGGGGTTGAGATTTCACAAGCTGGACAAGGCGAAGGACAAGCGGTTCTGGTCAGTTCGCGCCAGCAGCGACATCCGGCTGATCGTCCACAAGACCGAAGGCAGCCTTCTGCTCTGCTACGTGGACCACCACGACAAGGCTTACGACTGGGCGGAGCGACGCAAACTCGAAACGCATCCAAAGACCGGCGCGGCGCAGCTGGTGGAGATCCGGGAGACGGTGAAGGAGGTGGTGATCCCGGTTTACGTGCAAGCCGAGTCGATTGCGGCGACGGCACCTACTCCGGTCGCGGCGAATAAGCCGCTGTTCACCGGGCTGACGGATGAGGAGCTGCTTCAGTACGGCGTACCGACGGAATGGCTGAACGACGTCAAGACGGCTACGGATGCCACGCTGTTTGGGCTGGCCGACCATTTGCCCGCCGAAGCAGCCGAAGCGCTGCTGGAACTGGCAACTGGCGGCAAGCCCCGTGTACCTCAGCCGGTATTGCCGACCGCGAACCCCTTCGATCACCCTGATGCCCAGCGCCGTTTCCGGGTGATGACAAACGCGGAGGAGTTGCAGCGGGCCTTGGACTTCCCGTGGGAGAAGTGGACGGTCTTCCTGCATCCCGAGCAACGGCAGTGGGTGGAGCGCGATTACAGCGGCCCGGCGCGGGTCTCGGGATCGGCGGGTACGGGCAAGACGATTGTTGCGCTGCACCGGGCGGCTCATTTGGCGCGCATGAACCCTGACACGCGCGTCTTACTGACCACGTTTTCCGACACACTCTCCAATGCGCTCCACACGAAGCTCAAGCAGTTGCTCAGCAGCGAGCCTCGTCTGGGCGAGCGTATCGATGTCCACTCGCTGAACGCCATTGGCATGAGGCTTTACAAGGCACATGTTGGGCAGGCGACCATTGCCGGCAGGGACATATTGCGATCGCTGATGAAGGAAGCGGCTGCGGCGGTCGGTGGTCACAAGTTTGGGATGCATTTCCTACTGACGGAGTGGGAGCAGGTAGTGGATGCGTGGCAGCTGGATAACTGGGAAGCCTATCGCAACGTGGCCCGATTGGGCCGGAAGACCCGGCTCCCCGAGACGCAGCGCGCGGTGTTGTGGTCGGTCTTTGAACGGGTACGTGCCGGGCTTAAGGCACAAAAACTAATCACCGTTGCCGAGATGTTCACGACGCTGGCGGGCGCGATTGCGAGTAGCAGGAACGTGGTGTTCGACTTCGCCGTCGTGGACGAAGCTCAGGACATCAGCGTCGCCCACCTCCGCTTCTTTGCTGCGCTGGGAGCAGGTCGACCGAATGCGCTGTTTTTCGCCGGAGACCTCGGTCAGCGGATTTTTCAGCAGCCGTTCTCATGGAAGGCGCTCGGTGTGGACGTCCGTGGTCGTTCACGGACCCTGCGTGTCAACTACCGAACATCGCACCAAATCCGGACGCAGGCGGATCGCCTGCTCGGCCCGACCGTGGTGGATTCGGATGGGAATAGTGAAAACCGGAGCGATACGGTTTCGGTCTTCAATGGCCCGCCACCGATCATCCGCTCCTTCAAAGGCGAGGAAGAGGAGATCAGTGCGGTCGCTAACTGGATCGGGGAAAAAGCGAAGGCCGGCATGCTGCCGCATGAAATCGGACTGTTCGTCCGCTCCGCAGCGCAGTTGAATCGGGCACGCGCCGCCGCATCGCAATCCGGGGTGGCATTCACGGTTCTCGATGAGCACGTCGAAATCACGGCTGGTCGTATTTCAATCAGCACCATGCACCTCGCGAAGGGGCTCGAGTTTCGCGCGGTAGTGGTCATGGGCTGCGACGACGAGGTCATTCCGCTCCAGGAGCGCATTGAATCCGTTGGCGACGATGCTGACTTGCGCGAGGTGTATGACACGGAACGGCAGCTGCTCTATGTCGCCTGTACGCGCGCCAGGGATCAGCTGGTTGTAACAAGCGTCGAACCGGCATCGGAGTTTGTTGATGACATGCGAATCTGACGACGTTGATTTGACTGACGCTTCCCGCAGTTGCGCGATCGATTGATCGTGCGGTCACGCAGCGTGGACATCGCCCCCGAATCGGGCGTTGTGAAGTCTTGAGCGGAGACCCAAGGTATGGCAACACATCTCACAGCGCGGCTTGTTTGGCACGACAATGCTTGGGATGGCTGCATCTGCCAGAACCAGCGAGCGAGCAAAGCCGTGGGACGGCCTGCTGCCGAGCCTGACTGGGTCGCGGTGCTGACGACTCGTTTTGGCCCGCCGTGCTCAGAGCGCGAGCAATCGGCCTTCGACGAAAAACGCCATGCCCTTCGCACACTTTTTGGACGCGAGGTGTCCGTGCTTACTGGTGGTGCAGGAACCGGCAAGACCTCCGTGCTTCAGGCGGCCACGACCCTGTCACGTGAGATGATCTACACCGGCCTGACGCGATTTCGTACCCGTCTGGTGCTCATGATTGAGAAGGATGTCGCGCCACTACTCAATCTCCGTAATCCGGCTGCTTCGGACACCGAGCGGCGCAACACGCAGATGTTCAAGTCGGCGCTGAGGCCGGATGGGTTAGGAGCCTTTCATCCCGTGGGTCTGGTGCACCGGACGAAGAAAGGCGTCGCTGTCCGCTCGAAGAGCGAAGTGATCGTCGCCGACACGTTGGACGGCCTCGGGATCAGTTACGAGTATGAGAAGCCGCTGTCGCCGCCAGGCGATCCACGAAACTTTCGGCTGCCGGACTTCACGGTTGGTTACCAAGGCGACGTGTTCTACTGGGAACACCTCGGAATGCTCAACGTGCCCGCCTATCACGATGCGTGGGAGAAGAAGCTGGCATGGTACAGAAGTCGCGGCTTTGTTGACCAACTCATCACTTCAGAGGACGCCCCGAACGGCGGAATCGACGCGAGCGAGATTCAGCGGTTGGCTCGGGAAAGAATTCTTAGCGGACCAACAGCATGATGTGCCACTTTCTCAAGATCGCGCGGTGGTCGAAGAGCCGAGCAACGTATCCGTTGCTGCACGAGCGTCGCGTAGCTCGAAGAAGCACAGGGGAGCGATAACAAATGCCTGGATTCGAGCACACCGCTAACGACACCATAGAGGATCTGCGGCGCAATCTCCGGGATCGGTACAAGGACTGCCATGCCGTGCTAAAGGAACTGATTCAGAACGCGGACGACGCGTTCGCAGGCGAGCTTCATCTTGCTTGGGTACCCGGGGTTCCGAATGCACGGAATAAGCTGCTGCGAGGACCGCAGTTGTTGATCGTCAACAACGGTCGCTTCACTTTCAAGGACTCCTACGCCATCCATCTGGCCGGAGCAGGCAGCAAGGGGAACGATGAAGGCAAAATTGGCAAGTTCGGGCTTGGCCTGAAAAGCGTATTCCACCTCTGCGAAGCCTACTTCTATTTGTCGGATCGGGAGGGTGATGCAGAGGAAGCCGAAGCGCAACTCAAGAAATATGGACGACGGGGAGTGCTCAGCCCGTGGTCAGGTGCTCGGTACACGGAGTGGGACAGCTTTTGCGAGGACGACCAAGAACTCTTGGAGGCTTTGATAAGCACGATGCGGATCAAGCCGGGAAATGGTTGGTTCGCGTTGTGCCTGCCGCTGCGGACTCAAGATCACTGTCGCGAGACACCAGATGATGATCCGGCAGAATGGGCAATCGAGCCAAGGTACTACGGTGAGGCGTGCGGTGAACCACCGGAAGACGTCTTTTCAGCGAATCGAGTTGCTGGCATTCGCCACATGCTTCCATTGATGTCGACGCTTGAAGCGGTGCGATTCTCTCGATTCCCGGCTGGCGGAGATGGCTCACCGACGCTCATCGCGGCAGTTACTCGCTCGGCTCCGCAACACCTTAACTGGCGAAAGCTCACGCCCGGCCGTTCGCTCGTCGCGGGTCGTGTTGAAGTTGCGTCGAATGGGCGCGTGCAGCAACACATTTATGCGGGAATGCAGGTCCTACTTCGCAGTGAAAGGCTCGACAATCTTCCTAAGCACGCCGAATGGCCGCGCATGGATACGCAGACTGATACCGGTCGCAAACGCGAACCGGCAGCGGTCAAGCAACACGCAGCGGTTGTCGTCATCGAGCAACCTGGTGGCGGTGCGTTAAGAGTTGATCGAGCGGTATTTCTCCCGCTGGGTGATCCTCCGCATCCTGAGTGTCAGAGCGCTGGGCCGCACGACTACGATCTGATCCTGCACGGCTACTTCTTCGTCGATGCGGGACGGCGCGGCGTGGACTTCGCTTCGGACGGTGAGGCTACGCTTCGCCAGCAATGGAACGCCGCGCTATATCAAGATGGCACGCTACCTCTGCTGATTCCAGCACTTGATGCGTTTGCCAAGACAATCGCAGAGCAGCCCGATGCGCATGATCGGGTGCAATTGCTGACGAGTCTTCTCAATCAGCCCGAGTGCCACCTTTGGCGGGATCACAGTGAGGAGATCTGTCGGGAGTACGCCTGGTGCTTCCGGCTAGCTTCCGGTACCGGTTCGTGGCAGGCGATAGAACGTGACTTGCCGCTGGTGCTTCTCCCCGGCCATCGCCTATCTGATCGGACGATACCGTTCGATGTGTTTCCGGCAATCGGGTCGCTGGCAGAACGCTATGCAATCTCACTTGCAGGTCTACCTCGGCTGACGACGACGATGTCATCCGCTTGGCCAGAGGAGTTCAGCCGGAAGCTGCTCGACTCCGTCGTGCTTGCCAACGTGGTCGATAACGAAAAGGGATTGGAGTATCTCCGGCGCGTCTGCGAGGAATTGCATGCCCAAGGAGGCGACGCGCGGTCTGACATCATTGTTGCGTTCCTGCGTCGGTTGTTCAGAGAGATACCGCTCGCAAAGCTGCGTGACCTTGACGTGGAGGTCACCAAGCTGGTCGCGTGCATGCCGTCGGGAAGGCTCCTCCCGATCCCATTCAACGCTAACCTAGTCAGGGAATCCGAACGGCTGTTCACTCGGCTCGCTGCGGAGAACACGCAGGTCTTACCAGTGCCCGCGTTGTTCTTCGGGAACCACACCCGTAACGCAACGTTGAGTACGGCTGAGGCGCGGGTCCTGCTTGAGGCGCTCTCGAACTTGCAGCCCTCAGGTAGCCAAGAGGACTTGTTTCACTCCCTCGTTGGCCAAGCCATCTCGGCTGTGTTCATCGCGTGGCCTGAAAGCCGCTCAACGCTGCTGACAGAGTTTGGCGATCTACCCATCTTCTATTCGCGGAATTATGCGTCCGACAGCCGTTTGAAATGTTCTGCATTCGAGTTGAAGACGGCCTTAAGTGAGCATCGCCTTTTTACAGTGAATGCGGGACTCTGCCCCAAGCTCCAGGCGGCTATCGACGGTGTCGAAGTGCTGTACTTGCTTGGCGACAAGACGCTGAACGAGCAGCTTGCCGTTGCGGTGGGCGACATTCCCGGCTGCGACGCTGCAGCGTGCGCCTCGCTCCTTGCCAGACGACCAAAACTCGTTGAACTGGCGACGGCGCGCGTTGCACTCCTTGATGAGCTTCTCCGGGGATTTCCGGCAGACGGGCGTGAAGACCTCTGCATTGCAGCTCGCTATCTGCTGCACGGCCATCGTGATGACTCGGGTCGAGCTGAACTGCTGACCGGCGACACCGATGCATGGACGGCGCTGGCTCAGATCCTGCTCGATAGTGCTGGAGATGGCTGGAGACTCATTGCGAAGCGGCTGCTGGACAATGTCACGCATGCTCAAATGGCGCCCTTGGGAATCCGTCAAGCTTCGCCCGGCGAGGTTGTCCGGCTAGTGGCAAATGCAAACGTTGCTGGCCTTGACTGCACACCGGTCACATCGAACCCGGCATGGCGGAACGAGATAATCGCGAATTGGCCGGAGGCTGACAAGGAATGCCTCAAGAGCTTGCCGATTTTCCCGCGAGTTGATGGGGACTTCGCTAGCATCACCAGGCACACCTTTATCAGGGGAACTCTGCCTTTGCCTCCCATCGGTGTGTTCCCCGATCTAGAGCTAGTCGAGGACCCGAAAGGTGTGATTGCCAAGAGGCAACTCGCACCTACGCTTGCCCCTGCGGAATTGGTATCGGCGGCGCTCGATGACACTGCTTGCCACCGCCACTGGCGCTTTATACTTGAGACCACTCCCGACGAGCCCGGCGATGATCTCGCGAACAAGTTGAGAACGGCACGATGGCTGCCAGACTTAGAAGGTGACGGCCATGCCCCTTTGGAGGTTGTTACCCACGGCAGCCTTCGTCGATATGTCACGCTGCTCCGGCAGGCCGATCGTCGCGTGATTCACATTGATGATCTCGCGGTCGATATTCGGCAACACCGGCGAATTGCGGTGATCACCAACTGGTGTCCCCGTGGAAAAGAACTCTTCCAAGTGGTGGGCGCTGCTTTGACGGGTGTGTCAGAGTTCTGGATCGGCGAAAACATCGTTGATGAGAAATCGCTTTCCGCGTTCATAGCGATGTTTGGCCACGACGAGGGCGATGCCGTCATGCCATCGGCCCACCTGCTCTTCCTCTTGCAAGAGGAAATGCCAGCGGGGGCACAGTGGCTTTCACAGCATGTCCTTCCGGCCGTTCGACATCGTGTGGACGCCGATAGATACAAGCGGATCCTGTTGTTCCTCTCGCACCGACATCAGCGAGCGGCAGGTTCCGACCGGGCCGATATCCTCGACGTCTTCAACCGATACCTTGTAGAAGCTGCGAAACACGGCGTGCTACGCAAGGTGCTGCCCGAGATCCTACTGCTAAATCAGGATGGGCGTTGGGTCCATCCATCCACACTGGCAATGCTTAGCGACAACGTCGCGGCGCCGAATCTACTCGCTCGTGAGCACGCGAGTGCCATGCGAGACTACGATACAGCTCGTCCGGCAGCGCATGCTGACAACCTGAACATCATCATCGACAGGAGATTCGATCAGCAATCCCTTGACCGCAGTGCCGCGATCCTCCGAGCGTTTTTGGACACCTGGCGCTCGGACGACATCCCTGACGATGCGATCGCTGCTGTAGTATCGGTGCTCGGTGACAATGACGGATTCCCTGCACTGTACGAGCGATTGCGTGACGCCCGCACACTCGCGGCGATCCGAGGTCGCTTCAGTTGGCAACCGTCCGGACCGGGTTGGAACATCCGCGAGCTGATGACCAAGCAGCACTTCTGCATTCTACCTGCAGACGCCGACACCGTGGTCGCGACGAATCTGCTCGGCGAAGCGTTTGACGCGCCCGTGAGCGCTCGTCTTGAGTGCCTCTTCGACGGCTTCGATGGGAGATCTTATTTCCCGCTGCCGAACGATGAGCGGTGCTATCTCATTCACCTTCGAAAGATCGATCCATTGCCCTTGTCCGTAGAAGATCGGCTGCAGATTTTGGCCAGATCATTTCTTTCAATTCGGTCGCTGATTCATCGGCAAGCTGACGAGGACTTCCAAGCGATCTGGAATCACATCACGAATGTCGGACAGCTCGATATTGAACTTGCCCAGGAATTGATCCTTGAATCAAGCGCCATGTTGTTGGAGACCCAGCTGTCCATTCGCGCTTCGCCTCAGCTCAAGCTGCTGTTTGGCAAGTGGCATCAAGTTCGACAGCGCGCAAAGACTGCTACGACCCAACTGGAGAGAAATGAGGCGGATGATGACAGACGCAAGGTACTCGAGGAACTGAGAGATTTGTTGCGCGAAGACCGGTCCACACAGCAGCTACTTGTGGGCGAGATCCGGAAGCGCCTCGAAGCCGCCAGCTACTCAGCGTCTTCCATTCCGTTCGAGCTGTTCCAGAACGGAGATGATGCCGTAGTCGAACTCGAGTCGCTGTGCCAAGACAAGGAACTTCTCGAGAAGGCAAGGCCACTAGAACTGCGCCATCGGTTTGCTGTAGAGGCAACGGTTGTCGAAGGCAACCCGGTGCTCCGGTTCTTCCACTGGGGGCGCGGCATCAACCAGTACCGCATTGGGATGGCTGATGGACGCAGCGATGGCTATGACCGAGACATGGAGCGCATGCTCGTCCTTCAGGGATCTGGGAAAGACGAGGACGGTCCGGGAGACCGCAGAACCGGCAAGTTCGGGCTCGGATTCAAGAGTGTATTTTTCGTATGCGACAGTCCTCGTGTGCTCAGCGGCGCTAGAAGCCGATTTCGTGTCGTGGCGGGCGTGTATCCGGACCAGTTGTCGGCCTCAGATGAAGCGAGACTTCAGCGTGCGCTGGACGGTGAGGGAGATCAGTTCCATCGGGGAACGGTGGTAGAGCTACCATTGAGGGGCGCGGGCGACGCGAGGACTTCACTGGAGCGATTCAATCGTCTAGCCGGCTACCTCGTGGTATTTGCCCGACGAATTCGCCGCTGCTCAATCACTGGATCGGGACAAGGTTCGCTTGGTTTCGAGTGGAGCCCGCGCTCGCTCATTCCAGGAGTTGAGACAGGCAGGATTCTTGATGGTGCGGGCCGGCAACAAGGCGTGCTTGTGTTTCGCGTCGGATCGGAGGGCTATGGAGCCGTACTTGTGCCACTTTGCCCCGAGGGCGTATCCGACGAAGTGGCGCGAGATGTACCCGAGGTGTGGGTGACCACGCCGACTGAAGAACCCGGAATCGGTCGTTTGCTCGTCAATGGAAGCTTCGACCTGAACCCCGGGCGAACTCAACTGCGGCGGACGGATGAGAACGTCCGTATCGCCAGGGAAATGGGCGAGGCACTCGGCGAGCAGCTATGCAGTCTCTACGCCCACGCGGCCACGAATTGGCCAACGACCCGCGATGCTATGGGCTGCACGCAGGCAACGGCGGATGCCTTTTGGACATCCCTATGGCATGCATGCGAGCGTTACGTGCTTTATGGTCCTGAGAATGAGGTTCTGCGATCAGTCCTCTACGGCTCGGAGCACTGCGGGCTTCATCGGCTCATTCGTGAAGCACGTGCGCTGCCAACGGGTCTTCCCGCCGAATACGACTGTCTCACTCGGCTTCAGGACGTTCACTGGCACCTAAGCGGTGTGCTGGCCGATCCCGGTGTGTGGTCAACTGCTGTTCAATGCAGATGGATACGGACCCATGTAGTGCCTGGTACGATTGTCGGGCCAGCGATCTTCGAGGTGTTGGAGGCGCTGTGTCCCGTTGACGCTCGGTCTTTAGCCCTTAAGACGATCGTTGAGGGATCATTCCCTGATGGTTACTTCGCCGATGCAAGTGTCTCACACGAACTCGGAATGCTTCTGCCCCCGGAACGCCTGAACAAGATGAGCACCGACAAGCGGAGCGCGCAAGAGGAGGGCGAACTGCGCGAACTTCTGTCCGATGTGAAGTTCCAGACAGTTGCCGGTAACTGGCGTGTTGGTTGTGAGCTGCTGATCAAGCATGGCGATCGGTCGGAACGTATCGAAGAGCGAAGGCGCGCATCATTCGCGCCAGACGATCGAGTGATTGATCCGCGTTACGAGGGCGCTGCGTTAGACTTCTTCCTGTCGTGCCGCGAGGAGATGCGAACTTCGGCGATGGAGATGGCCACGTGGATCTTGCACGCAAATGACCTCACAGCCCGAAAGGCCGCTCTCGAGTATCTAGAGCGCGGCGCGCAGCACTTCAACGTGGGACATGAACTGAACGAGCTGAAGAAACAAGTCACAACCTCATGGCTCGACGACAAGTCCGAACTAGACGCGGCGATGCCGACCGATGCGAACAGCCAAGCCGTGGTAATGGGTAAGCTCCGGAAAGGAACGGAGTTCCAGCAACAGGAAACCGGCCCGCGAAAGTCGCCACCGCCTCCTATCGCCACGCGGAAACCGGGCGCAGTTCTCAAGGACATTCATGCCTGGTGGACACAGAATCGGGATGAAATCATCACTCACCACGATGCCATGATCTATCCTGGAGGTAAGCCCCCGAAGTTGAAGTGGACCGCGTCACAGCAGCAGCTGGTCGCTGACGCAGACGTCCGGCGCGGGTGGTTGATCCTGCTAATGAGGGGATCGATGTACCGAATCGGTCGAGCAACGCATCACCAGCATCAAGGATTCCTAGAAATGTGCGTTGAACGAGGCTGGCTGGATGCCCTTGCGACGAGCGGTGAAGAGCAGTCAAGGTGGTTCGCGATTATGGAGGACTATCTCGACAGTCTGCAAGGCGAGTCAGCGTACTACCATTGGATGGCCCAGTTCTTGGCATATTACCAAATTGCCAGGTGGCTTCCGCGCTACGCCCGATCATTTGAAGCGATTACCCGGCCAGGCGTTAACCTTTCAGACCTCCGCAGTATTCGCGATATCGCCGATCTGCGGACGAGCCATTTCTTCGGCAGAGCGACTGGCTTCGATGCACCACCGTGCAGTCGCATGCTTGGACTCGGAGCCCATTTTGTCCTACGCGAAACAGCCCGGCTTCGACAGACCGAAACTAGAGGTGCCGTCATCAATCCAAGACTTGCCCCGCTGGCGTTCGTGCCCGCTTGGAGGACGAGAAAGCTGATGGCGCAACTTCTGGGACGAGGTGATCAGCACGACCAGGCCGTAGCCGCGCAGCTGGTGGATGCAAAGTGTAGGCGCGAAGATGCCTCTAAGGCGATTGAGAAGGTGCTTCGAAAGTACCTCGGCGACGGCTCGACGTTTGACGGTGCCTTTGATGTGCCCTTGCTCGTCCTGACGTGGCCCAAGTACGCGAGCGTGTGTGCCGAACTCCTTGGGCAGGCGGCTCCGGCGGTCGACGGCGGGCCGATGGAGTTCCTTGATGAGCCCACCGACGATAGCGAGGTGCACCGATGAGTGATCCAATGTCCCGAGGCCAAATCGTTCGTGTAGCCGGGTACGGCATTGGCGAGGTTCAAAGTGGTCTGGGCGACACCGTCATCATTCGTTTCGGCAACAGCATTCACGAGGTGACGTGTTCCGACGTCCAAGTCATCGAAGGCGTTTTGGAAGCGGTCCGCAGAGGCAGGACGCACGCACCGCTCGATGTCGTTGTGCGAGTGCAAGCAGAGGCAATCACGTCCGTGAACAGCGCATGGGGGATGTTCGCGCGGAGTCGGATTGCGCTGTTGCCCCATCAGCTTTGGGTGTGTCGAAAGGTCCTGACGCAATGGCCAGCTCGATGGCTTGTGGCCGATGACGTCGGTTTGGGCAAGACGATCGAAGCAGGGCTGATTCTCTCTGCATTGTTGTCGAGGCGGCAGATTCGCCGGCTCCTAATCATGTGTCCCGCATCGCTCGTAGATCAGTGGCAATACCGCCTTCGGACGATGTTCGACATTCGAACGAGCATCTACGCGCCAGCGGCGGACACGGCTCGCGGGGATTTCTGGAACACGAACCCGCAAGTCGTTGCCTCTTTGCAAACGCTTCGGCTAGACAGCAATGGGCGACACGAGCGTATGCTCGAGGCGGAACCCTGGGACCTAGTTGTCGTTGATGAAGCGCATCACCTCAATGCAGACGAGCAGGCGGGCCCCACGCTCGGGTTCAAGCTCGTTCAGCAGCTTGTTGAAGGTGCGAGAATCCGATCGATGGTCTTCTTCACGGGAACGCCACATCGGGGGAAGCCATTTGGATTCTTCTCGCTCTTGGGGCTCCTGCAGCCTGAGCGATTCAATCCGAAACTGTCTCACCGGGAGCAGCTTCGACGCCTGCCTGACGTGATGATTCGCAACAACAAGCAGAATGTCACAGACCTGCGTGGTACGCCGCTCTTTAAGGAACCCGTGGTTCAGAGCCGCACCTACGAGTATTCACCGGCCGAACAGCAGTTCTACGACATGCTGACCGAGTTCATCGTGACCGGAAAGGCATATGCATCTAGTCTTGGTGGCCGAGATGGGCGAGCGGTCATGCTCGTCCTCATTTCGATGCAAAAGTTGGCGTCAAGTTCAGTTGCGGCAATCCTTCGGGCGTTGCGTGGCCGGCTTGGGCGGATTGGTCAAGCCGCGAAGCTGCTTCGCGACGCGAGGCAGGCGGTCGAGGTGCTCGGCAAGCAGCACGAGGCGGAGACCGAAGGCGACCTAGACGACGTCAGCAAGCTGGATGAAACCCTCGCGGAGGTTGAGCTTCGACTCATGGATGACGAGCAAGAATGGCTAAACGGTCTGATCGCCGCAGGTGAGAATGTCCAAGAGGAAACGAAGATCCAGACAATCCTTAAGGAAATCAGGTCGCTATCGCCATCGACCTCTGTCCTCTTCTTCACAGAATATAAGGCTACGCAGTCGCTGCTGATGTCCTCGCTCATAAACGAGTTCGGCGAATCGTCAGTCACGTTCATCAACGGCGATGGAGAAGCACGCGAGGTCGTAGATGCCACCGGACAGAGAAAGACGATTCGGGTACGTCGGGACGATGCGGCTGCTCGCTTCAATCGCGGTGCAGTGCGGTTCTTGGTTTCGACTGAGGCTGCTGGTGAAGGCATTGACCTTCAAGGTCACTGTTACACCCTGATCCATGTCGATCTGCCGTGGAATCCGATGCGTCTCCATCAGCGTGTCGGGCGACTGAATCGTTACGGTCAGACCGAGATTGTACGGATCACCAACTTTAGGAATCCGTCGACAGTGGAGAGCCGGATCTGGGACAAGCTCAACGAAAAGATCGCTCATATTAACGTCGCCCTGCGTCAGGTCATGGCTGACCCGGAGGACATGTTCCAGTTGGTGCTCGGGATGGCTCCCCCTGAAATGTTCCGAGACATCTTCGCGGACGGGGCACAGATCGAACCGGACAAGTTTGACGCGTGGTTCGACCGGGCCACATCGCGATTTGGTGGTAGCGACGTAATTGATACGGTGAAGGACTTGGTAGGCAACTGCGCACGCTTTGACTTCCAAGAGGTATCCCAGCGGCTTCCCAAAGTGGACCTGAAGGATCTCGAGCCGTTCTTGGTTGGCGCTTTGGTTCGCAACCGCAGGCAGCCGAAGCCGGGCGCGGGTGGTCTTTCGTTCAAGACTCCGGACGAGTGGTTGGTAGACCCGGCAATCTTGCCGGAGTACAGCGACATGATTTTCGATCGTGAACGAATTGGCGACGGTCCTCCAGAACAGCTATTGGGCGTGGGCCACAAATTGGTTGATATGGCGCTGAGCCAGGCAGAAAAAATCGAGGCGTGCTTTGCGGTCATTTCGGGGGACAAGTTGCCTTACCCGATCGTGGCGCTCCGGGTATACGACCGCATCACAACCGGGGAGGCCAGCCGTTCCGCGGTGCTATGCGGCGCGGAGGTGTGTAACGGCCAGGCCACAATCATCCCGGACTGGGTACTCTTGCAGCGGCTCAACGAATTATCCGCACACAGTCTCGCTCGCATGGGGCAGGCTAGCCCGACCAGAGCTCGCGATGCGGTCGAGCTGATTCCCGAGATTGTCCGAAAGGCTATCGAGTTTGTGATGTCTGCTGGCACCGAATTCCGGCATCCAGATGTGGCAGTTGTCGCTATACTGGTGCCCGCCGAAGCGGTACCGGTACCGACGGGAAAGATTTCCGAGCCCGACTCTCCGTCCAACAGTGGCCCATGAGTTTTGTCGATGGAGGCCAAGAAACATCGTAAGCGTTACGCCATCCGCATCTTCGCGCTGCGCATTGGGCGTGGCATGTTGTCGGGATGACAAGATCAGAATCGGCGCGAGAGAAGTGGGCGCGGATCGTTGACGAGCAGCGAAGCAGCGGAGTGTCGGTCAAACAGTTTTGCAACCGGCGATCAATCCCGTGCTCATCATTTTTCGCCTGGCGGCGGAAGCTGGGCGGCGCTGCGGCGGCGGTAAGCGCGGATAACGGGACGGCCGAGTTCGCGGCGGTCGCCGTGGCGGATGCGCTGCGGCGCGATCGCGATGCCGGTGAGGATCCGGGCGGTGATGCAGCCGGCGGGGTCAGCATCGCGCTGCCCGGCGGGCTGCGCGTGATGGTGAATCATGGTTTTGATCGGCGGCTGCTGCTGGCGGTGGTCGACGCGCTGGAAGGCAGGCCCTTCGTGAGCGTTACGTGAACTACACCGCCGCCGTTTGATCGTGTTGGTGTGCTTGGAGTTGAAGCCAGCGATCCGGCAGCCAATTGTCGAGTTGGCTGATCGGCGTCGTCGGGAGGTTGGTCAGCAGTTGCGTCAGGTACAGTTGCGGGTCGATGTTGTGGCGGCGGGCGGTGCTGGTGAGACTGGAGAGGACGGCCGCGGTCTGGCCGCCTCGTTCGTTGCCGACGAACAGACGGTTCTTGCGGTTGAGCGCGATCCGCTTCATCTCCCGTTCGGCCATGTTGTTGTCGATCGGCACGGCGGCGTCGGCGAGGAACTGGTTCAACTCCCGCCACTGGTTCAGCACGTAGTTGATCGCCAGCGTCGTCGGATGCTTGGGCAGCAGGGATTGTTTCCACTGCAGCAGCCGATCGTGAAGTGCAGTCACGATCGGCCGGGATTGCGACTGCCGCAAGGACAGGCGGTCGGCGTCGCTCAGCTCCTTGGCCTGTTGCTCGATGGCGAAGAGCCTGCCGATCAGGGCCAATGCCTCCCTGGCGATCAGCGGCGAAAGGTCCTGCACGTCGACGAACTTTCTGCGGGCGTGGGCCCAGCACCCGGCGCGGGTGATGCCGGCGGCGACCACCACGCCGTCGTAGCCGCCGTAGGCATCCGCGACGATCGTCTGCTGGTATTGCTTGAGGAACTTCGCCGGCCCATCGCGC
>Ga0163146_10002259_pt1 | contig 26303 bp, 23 predicted proteins | sample OliLakLV19MP7G1_FD_148648 | JGI IMG/M metagenome (GOLD analysis project Ga0163146, IMG submission 148648) | Freshwater microbial mat bacterial communities from Lake Vanda, McMurdo Dry Valleys, Antarctica - Oligotrophic Lake LV.19.MP7.G1 | ecosystem: Environmental > Aquatic > Freshwater > Lake >...
CATTTATAGACAAGCAAAATACGTGGACGTGGCTAAGGTATTTCTTCATACCTGTAACGCTATTATTTCAAACCTTTCTGGTTAGTATTTGCCTCGCTACTGGCGCAATTCTGCTAGATTATAAATTGAAATTTAGTGCGATTTTCGCTATGGTTGTCAAAGCCGCAGTCATTTACGCCGTTGGCAAATTAGTGTACATGATGGTCGTCCAATTTATGGACATCCAAACCATCGAAGACTTGATAAGAGCGGACGTTTTTTCCTTATTAGGCTGGGTAGGCAAGATACCTACTTGGCTATACTACCCACTTAGTGTAGTAAATGTGTTTGAAATTGTCTTTTGGCTTTTATTAGCAGGCGGCATGAGCTATCTTCTCCAAAAACATTGGACGCGAATGGTCGGCTTCGTAGCGGCTACGTATGGCGTAGGGCTGCTGGTATGGGTACTATTTATCGTGTTTTTGCAGTTAAATTTACAGTAATTTCTCCAAACGTATCTCGTACTTTTGACTTGATACCTTGAAAAAGATACTTGGTGCGCACCAATAGTGCCGAAACACGGACGGCACTTAAAATAAGCTCGGTGTAAATAATTTATTTTCTAAAATCAAAAATTATGAAACCATTGGAATTCACAAAAATGGAAAAATTACAGGGAGGAAAAGTAATTGCAAAAGATTGCGATGCTGTATATGCAGTTGGCGTGATCTCTTGCGTAGGGGCTGCTTTTTGGCCTATTGGGACATTAATATTTGGTCCAACATGTGGGGGTGTTATACTCGGCGCAGCACTTGCCTCTAATTGTAAATGATATTTTTTCACATTAAAAACTAAGGTATGACTATTTTGAATTTAGATCAAATGTACAACTTACAAGCAGGAGGTAAACAGACTGCTAAGGAGATTATTGACGGTGCTTGTACAATAATTGGAGTTATAGCTGTATTTAATCCAGCAGCTTTGCCGGCAGGAGCTTTTTGTGCCGGTTGGTTTTTTGCTGAATGGATTAATGGCGGATAAAAATGGTATTATTCGTCCGTTTTGTTCATTTTAAAAATGAACAAAACGGACGAATTTTTAAATAATTTAAAATACAATTATGTTAAGAGTAGTAAACATTAGTAAGCAATATAATAAAAAAATTGTACTCCAGTCAATAAATTTTGAATTAGAAAAAGGGTTTTGCTTAGCAATTATTGGAAAAAATGGCTCAGGAAAAAGCACTTTCCTAAAATTGTTATTAGATTTAATTCCTTTAACTGATGGGGATATATGTTTTGATGATTCATCAATCAAGATAGATTATCCTATAAAATTAAAAAAGCAAATAGGAGCCTTTGTGAGCGATAGTATCTTAATAGAGGAGTTCACGGGATTTGAGTATATAAAATTTGTTTGTAATATATACAGCGTCAAAGAATATACAAGTAAGTTAGAAGAATTACTTGATATCTTTTTATTTGAAGAACGGCAAAAATTTAAAACAGAAAAGATAAAAAATTATTCATCTGGAACTAAAAGAAAAATTTCTTTAATCTCCTCTTTACTACATGACCCTTTGTATATCATTTGGGATGAGCCTTTTGATGGTCTTGATTTTATTGTAACGAATAACGTTATAAATTATCTCAATAAAATAAAAACAAACAGATACATTTTATTTACATCTCATGTGCTATCTCATGTGGAGGCTTTAGCAGATAAAATAGTGTTATTAGATTCGGGAATTACGTATTTTCACGGAAATAAATCAGAGTTAGATTTTCAAAACATTGATAAATATTTAAAACCTCAAGCTAATTAAGCTAACAGAATTGAATTGCTGAATTTTGCATAAAGTATTGATTTTTGTTATTTAAAAAATAACAATATTTATCATTTAAGCTACATATTTATTTGCAGTATCATTCATCAAGAACCGACAATACATAAATGAAAAACAATTTTCTTAATCTTGCTTCAAAAAAAATGATTAGTGAAATTATTGGATCGAGTTCAGTAATTTCGAGTCTTAAAATAGGAGCAACATTTTTTTCTATTTTAAATAGTATTTTTCTTATTTATATAACATCCGTTTTCGAAGGTTCATTCTATGAATATAAAAATTATATAATACTATATTTTAATTTAGCTTTATTCATAATCGTTTTTTCAAAAGATTTTTTACCTTCTTATAAAGGTATTGTATTATTCAATATCAATTATATGCCTTTAAGTATATACCAAAAATTTATTTTATGGTTTATAGGCAACGAAATTTCATTTATAAATATTTTATTAGTAATCAATCTATTATTGCTGTCACTATCTCCTTTTTTTAATTTTTTAGATGTCATTTCATTTTTATCCTACACATTTATCGGTATATTTCTCTCTTTTTGTATAAGATTTAATCTCACTTATCAATATAATTTCAAGAAGACATACCTGTTATTTACAGGACTGCTTATTTTTACTTTTGTTTCATCTTTAGCATTTTTAATTTACTTTAAAGCAACTCTAAGCTCTCACTACTTATTTAGCTTCTTATTTTTACTCTTTTTCCTGTTGTTGGTGGTATGTTATTTTAAAGTAAATCATTTAGAAGTATTTGGAAACAATCAATTAAATATTAATAGTGAAAAATTTACTATTTTTAGAATATCTTCTAAACTTACAATTTCTCTGCTATCAGGATTTATATATAAGACAATTTTCTTAATTCTGAGTTATTTATCTTTAAAATACAAAGGGCATTATCTTTTTGACTCAGAGCTGCTATTTTTTATGATAATATCACCTGTTGCCTTATTTACGTATGGGATAAATAATTTTTTTGCTTTTAATTCTAATTATTACTTTAATTTCATTTTAAGAACAGATGCATTCAAATATTTTCTTAGTGATTACTTTTTTGTATTTTGTATCTTATTTGCGATTGATATATTTATTAGTGTTCCTTTCATGTATTTCAATTTTAAAGATGATTTTATTCAAATGCTATTGTCTTATTCTGTTTTTATATTTTTTCTGCTACCGGTAGGATTCTTATCCAGTGTCTTTTTTCCCGTAAAAATACATAATAAAAGTATCATGTCCAATATTAAAATGTATACTAATCCATTAGTGGGAATAGTTGAAGTAATTTACCTGTATCTATGTTTTAAATATTTATACTTTTTTAGTTTTGTCATATTTTTTGTGCTTAATGCAATATTGTTGTTGTTTTTAAAAACTGGATTCAGCAAAGCAAAATATAATTTTATTAAGCAAGTTAATGATATTTAGTGCGCTAATTTAAATAAACTTATAAAAGAAATATGAAAAAGATTTTAATTAAAATTATTGTTTACGTTTTTTTCTTTTTAGGAGGAGTGTTATTCTTTTATCTGTTTAATACAATAACCACTAAATCAAATATTGATAAAATTTATTCAATATTACCAGAAATTTATTTTTTTAAACCTATTAATACAAATACAGAGTCTCTTTTTTTAAAGCGACATTACTCTACAGTAATTATTCATTTCCGCCCCGACTGCGAGTACTGCCAGTACGAAGCCCGCGCCATCCGCGATAGTCTGCACCGCTTTGCAGCTACGAATGTATTGCTGGTAAGCGACGAGCCAATAGAGCGTTTGCAAGATTTTGCAGCGGAATATGATTTAGCCAATCAGCCCAATATTCACATTCTGTACGACCGAGACCGAAAGTTTAAAGATTTATTTGGAACAAGCATGGTGCCTTCTATTTTTATTTACAATCAGGAGCAAAAGTTGGTAAAACAGTTTAAAGGCGAGACGAAGATCGAAGCCATTTTGAAGTATTTGTAGGACACAAACCTATAAGGTTTTAAAAACCTTATAGGTTTCAGCATGGCATTTTACAATTCAAATTTTCCAACATGAAACTTCCAACCATCAAACACACCCCACAGCACGACCAAAGCGACTGCGGCGTAGCCTGCCTCCGCTCGGTATTACAATTTTTCGGGAGTGATGCTTCTTTGGAGCGGCTGCGGGAAATGAGCGGCACCTCGCGCGAGGGCACGACTATGATGGGTTTGTATCAAGCGGCGGGCAAGCTGGGCTTGGAAGTGACAGGCTATGAAGCCGACCTCGACAGCCTGCGCGCGCGTACGGACGTGTGTGTGTTGCACGTACGCAAGGAAGGAAATTTGCAGCATTATGTGGTATTTTATAAATATGACGAGCGAAAAAACACTTTTTTAATTGGCGACCCGGCAGAACCGAAAGTGCAATATTGGAGCGCGGCACAAGTAGAAGCGGTGTGGCAATCAAAAAGTCTGCTGTTATTCAAACCGACCGAAAAATTACAAAAAATAGCCGCCACCCGAAACCGCCGCTGGTACTGGGTGAAAGAATTGGTGCGGGAAGACTTGAATATTTTGGGTATTGCGCTTGCGATTGGCGTAGCAGTAGCAGGATTAGGATTGGCGACGGCTATTTTTTCGCAGCAGTTAATTGACAAAATTCTACCGGCAAAGGATATGGTGCGTTTATTTAGTGGCGTGGCACTGTTGCTGTTTTTACTATTTGCGCGAAGCGGATTGAGTTACCTGCGCCAATTTTTATTGCTCAAGCAAAGCCGGGATTTCAATAGTCGCATTATTGATTATTTTTATACGTCGTTGTTGTTTTTACCAAAGCCTTTTTTTGACAATCGCAAAACCGGCGATCTCGTGGCGCGTATGAACGACACCCAGCGCATTCAACGCACCATCTCGCGGCTGGTAGGCAATGTAATGATTGACGTGCTGATGATTTTCATCGCCGCCGGCGCTATTTTTAGTTACAATAAACAAATCGGACTGGTGACCTTGGCATGGATTCCGGTTTTTGTGGGCGTAGTGTATGCTTTTCATGCAAAAATTCTTGCGGGGCAACGCGCCGTGATGAGTGCCTACGCCCTCAACGAAAGCAACTACATTGATACTATGCAAGGCATCGGAGACATCAAAGTGGCGAACAAACAATCTATTTTTGCGCGGCTGACCAAAGCGGTGTACGGTTTTTTTCAACAAACGATGTTCGATTTGGGTAAAATCGGTATTCGTTTCAACCTAATGACGGAACTGGTGGGCGCGGCGTTTGTGGTAGGCGTTATCACTTGGAGTTCGATGAATGTAGTGAATGGCATCCTGACGACCGGCGCGATGATGGCGATTTTACAAATGGTGGGTTTGGTGATGAATGCCGTGGGCGAACTGGCGATGACCAATATCCAACTCCAAGAAGCCAAAGTTGCATTTGATCGAATGTACGAATTTACGGCGACCGAAAGCGAATATGAAGAAGAGTCGGAGCAACCTAAAGCACAAATTTTGCAATTGGAAGAACTAAAAGTTCAAAATCTGGCATTCCGATTTCCAGGTCGGAAACGGCTGCTGGAAGACGTGTCTATCGAGGTAAAAAAAGGCGAGTGGATTGCCATCCTCGGCGAAAGCGGCTGCGGCAAAAGTACTTTGTTGCAAATCTTACAAAAATTTTATCCACCAGAATCGGGTAAAATAAAAGTGAATGGTATTGACTTGGACCTGATTGGTTTTTCCCACTGGCGCAATCTGCTGGGTGTAGTGTCGCAACAAGTGAAAATTTTTAATGGAACGCTGTTGGACAATATTTTGCTGGGCGAGCTTATAGATCAACCCGAAGCCCTCACTGCTTTTTTTCAATACTATGGTTTTGACCGCTATTTTGAGCGACTGCCGCAGGGTTACGCTACCGTGTTGGGCGAGGGCGGTATCAATCTTTCCGGCGGACAGCAGCAAATCGTCGCTTTGGCGCGTGCCTTGTACCGCAAGCCACAACTACTCCTACTCGATGAACCGACCTCGGCATTGGACCGCGACACGGAGCGATTTGTATTAAACCTGCTCGAACAATTGAAATCGGACACCGCGATCATCGTCTTGACCCACCGCCTGAAAACCGCTCGACAGGCAGACCGCATCTACATCATCGAAAATGGCAGCACCCAACTACCCGGTAATCACCAAGAATTATTACTGACCGAGAATCTGTATTCCAGAGCGTGGAGTGATGTGCTTAATGCTTAATGCTTAATGCTTAATGCTTAATGCTTAATGCTTAATGCTTAATGCTTAATGCTTAATGCTTAATGTTTAATATTTAATACTTAATGGTAAATGAATTACCGTTCATCCAATGATTCTAATACAAACTCCCACAGCATTTCATAGGGGACGATTTCAATTTCGGCACTTTGTTTGGCGACATTCAGCGGTACTTCTTTTAGTTGCTGCCAGTATTGATCGGCTTTGCGGAGCACAGCGGCTTTGTGAAAGCTGCAATCCGGCAGGGTGAGCAACATCCGAATGAAACAATGGCTGCGAAAAGTATCGTCGCGCCGGAGGTAGCGGTAGGTATAGGTCTTGAGCGACTCCGCCCGGTCAATGATTTCATTATACTTTTTCTGGTGCAGCAAAAACAGCATTTGCAAAATGAGAATGGAAATATTAGCGTCCCGCTTGTCTTTGCTGTAAATAGGCACTTCGTTGAGGAATTTGCCAAGCCCTTATTTTTGAAGAAACCTACCAACAGGCACGGTTGGGTTTATAGTCAAAAACTTGATTCACAAAATTGGATGTAGTATGGAAGTTGCAAAAACGCGCCAACAAATCGCCGATGAATACGGTATCAGCCGCAAAACCCTGAGCCGCTGGCTCAAAAAAGTCTCCATCACCCTAGCAGGTTATTTGATTACGCCCAAAGATCAGGAATTGATTTATCAAACCTTTGGCGATCCCAGAAAAAAGTCGAAGCAAGTCGCCTGATGTCTCAAACTGTCCCAGATTGTCCCAATTTGGGTCAATTATGCCCAGAATGGTATCATAAAAGCCTATAATTTTGTACTTGTCAGCGCAGCTATTTTCAGAAGGCACCAAAAGGAATCAGTTGTGAGGATGGTAGGAATTCTTTAAGCTACCTTAAATAAAAGTAAGACTAGCTTTAAAAACAATATAAGTAATCGAGCAGAATTAAACGACATTTTTATTTTAGAATAATTAATTGATTTTCAATGTTTTGCGAACTGCCAACTGCTTACTGTAAACTGCCTACTTACTTAAATAATGAAAAACACGTTATTATTTTTCTTGATGATTACATCAATAATTATCACTTCCTGTTCAGAGCAAGAAAGTTTGCTCGTAAGTACTAGAAGAATTGTTAACTTTCCAAAGTATATCAATCCCAATCTTAAGATTGGGTCATTAGGAGAGCTTGCACAAATAGAAGTAGAAATTATAGTTAAGGACGGCAGCCCAAAAATGATCTCAGACGAAATTGAAGAAAAAGTATTTGAGGTTGATGGTCATAATATATCAATGTTCTCCTATAAGAAAACTACTTTTATTGATGATAGTAATAGTAGTAGTAACATTGAGTTAAGAACACCAGGGTTTAAATATGGATATGTATATGATGGAGGTTCATGCTTCGTTTATTGTCTTTATTTCGAAAATCCAAATGGCTCTATTGTCCCATGGAGTTGTTGCGGAGATTCTGCAGGTAATTGTGCGGGATTAGATCCAATTTGTGCAGGACCAGGACAAGCATGGGCTTAAATAATAAATTAAACATGTGAACACGGAAATAAAATTTAATTTCTTAATTACCTTGCTTTTAGTTTGTGGTACGAGCGCACCGCTTTTATCTCAGGTGAATGATTCATTTAAAATAGTCATTGACAGTATGGACCGCGTCTATCCAATAGATGCCTCTCTGGAAAGCAGGGAAATGACGGAAATAAAATACAAAATGACCATACTGGGAGAGAAAAGAAAAGAAAGCATCTTAGTGTTGGAACGAGGAAATATAATAAACGTGGATTCCTTTGAATTAAATGCTAAAGCCGGAAAGTATGATCATTCAACAATCACCATTATCCGGGATGTAGCAACCATTAAGAAGTACACCGCTAAGGATCAAATTAAAATTTTAATACAGATAGAGTAAAAACGGAGAAAATCCGTTTTATAAAATGCCGGGTTCTCTTTGAAAAGAGAACCCGGCAAATCTACGCCATGTATTTTTTTGCGCTATCAGGAAAATAAGCCAAAACCTACCGAAGTGGTAGCGCTCTACCCAATGAATGCAATGTCTGCCGAGTTTTCTCTTCCCTCAATGCCACTTCTCATCCAAAGACTCCAACACAAACTCCCAGAGCATTTCGTAGGGGACGATTTCAATTTCAGCATTTTGATTGGCAGCACTCATTGGTACTTCGAGAAGTTTATTCCAATATTTTTCTGATTTTCTCAATACTGCTTTTTTATGGAAACTGCAATCGGGTAAAGTTAATAACATATTAATAAAACAACTACTGCGATAAGTGTCGTCTTGCTTTAAGTAGCGTTGGGTATAGGTCTTTAAAGAGTCCGTACGGTCAATAATCTCGTTATATTTTTTTTGTTGGAGTAAGAAAAGAATTTGTAAGACAATGATAGAAACATTAGCACCTCTTTTATCCTTGAAGTGAACAGGCACATTATTTAGAAATTTGCTGAGTCTAAATTTTTTGAAAGTGTTTTGGTCAGAAACTGTTAATTTCTTTGTAAACAGAAAGTAATAGATGTAAGCTTCCAATATATACCAGCGTTCTCTTGTACTTGAAGGCTGCTTTTCAAAGTTAGAATGGCTGGCTGCCTTGTCATAAAATAGATAAGCATCTTGAAAATTTTTAGAATGAAAGCCGCTAATAATTGCATAGTCACAAGTTAAAAACCAATTGTATGTTCCTTCTCGCGAAAACTGAAAGCATTTCTCTGCTGCGATTTTTGCTGCTTCAAAATTGCCTAAATAAATTTCATATGCTAAAACTTTTAGAGCAAAACTAAAAATATTGCCAATAGAGACCTTACTCGCAATAGGTTCAAAATAGGCTAATGCCTTTTCACATATTTTTAGGGTGTTTTTATAATCATTCGCTACTTCATACCGCAGTGTCAAAATTAAATACCCAAAAAAATTAAACCGAGGAGAAGATATTTCTTTAAATAATTCCTCAATTTGCTTAGCGCATTGTTCTACCTCATCTTTGATTTCAGGCTTAGTCGCTTTAGAAGCTACAAAGTGATTCATGATAGTAGCATAATATTTTTCTACTTGTATTTCCGCTTGTAGCACTTTTGTAAACTGGTCGAGGATTTCCCCCATTCGTTCCAACTTCTTCTTTTCTCCGGTAATGGTTCCGTAATAAAGCTGAAGATCCCGAGCCAGCGAAAGAATAAGTTCTACAAATTCAAATTCTAGGGCTAATTTAAGTGCCTCTTCGGCAAGGGGTACAGATGCTTGGCGGGCATTCAATCCAAATAAGATTTTGGATGCTGTAACTTGTTTATAGCAAATAATATAAGCACGGTTATGCTCGTTAAAACTTTGTTGATTTACATCTACAAAAAAAAGGGTATTAGTAAGCCGCTTTTTTAGCCTTTTCTTAAGCCTACTGGCGTAAAATGCACTATTATCGCTGTTTGGGAAAAAGACAGCAATAATATCTTCGTCTTCATTTATTTTCCCTTCTGATATACCTTCGTATAACTGCTGCACCTGGGACTGGCTACTTTTAGCATTTCCAATTACGTCTATTTGCTTGACCTTATTACGAGTGATAGCTCCTACAAATGATTTTAAATCTTCCATTTAGGCATTGAAATTAGTTAAAATTTCAAAAATAATCCTTTTTTCCTTATTTGCAATTCCTTGATAGTCAATCTAGTATTAGATGTGAATCAAAAAATTACTTTTATAGTATCGTGTTAAAATAATTAAAAAAAGTTACTAATGATGCTGTAATTATCCCATAGTTTTGAATAAAAATTAAAAAATTCAAAACTATGGCTACGATTATTGCAACTTTCATTTATTTCGTAACATTAACTGTTACACCTAATACCGATAATTCTACTGCAACCGATTCATCTACAACTACTACTGAATGCTCGGTGACTAATGCCGATGTATTAGGTTGGTAGTCATTTTCAGAAATAGCACTTAGTTTTTTTAATAGTTTCCATTTAAAACTACTCAAATATCAATAGTTTTTATATTTTTTAAAATACAAAATATTGATATTCAATTTTTAAATAACTTGATGAACACTGCTATGCAATAATAGGGAATTAGTATTGCTCTAATCTGTTTTGCATAGTCAGTATGTTCGGAGTAATTTTGGGACAGCATATTAAAAAAACCGAGCTGACCTCAGAGATCTGTTTTTTGACCTGACTTATTTTGTTTTTATTCGTACTTTTGTATAATTAATCAAAATTAAAAAATTTAAAACTATGGCTACTATTGTAGCAACTTTCATTTATTTGACAACACTTAATTTTACACCTAACACAGATAGCTCTAATGTAAGTGAATCTGATACCACAACTACAGAATGTTCTATTATTGGAGTTGACATGGGAGGTATATAATATTTACAGGCTATACATGAACCGATTAGCGTATTAGGATTAAATTATTGACCAATACGTCTCCGACGAATCAATTATTCTTATATTTTAAGAATATAAATGATTGATTATTAGATTTTTGCAAACGAATACGCAAACTTATAATGCAAATCTAAAGCGTTTAGAATTGCAGAACTTGTGGTGGATTATTGCATCAAACACTACTATGTTTGCATAGTAATAGATTTGCTCTTTTTGAAAGCGTATCTAAGTTGTATGACTTGGATAGGCGTATCATTTGGATTTGGGTAAATTGAAAAATTTAGTCATTATATTCTTTATTAAGAGTAGCTAACAATGTTCGGTTTAAGATGAACCGAATCAAAATTTGCGTTTATTCAAAATGGCAATTAATTGACTATCAATTAATTGATCATCGGGATAGTTGAAAACCGCATAATCTTCTGTGTACTATAGTGTATTTTTTGCGCTTGCAATCAGCAGTTGCACCCGCTACCTTTGCACTGTGTGTTTGTGGATAGACGACATTACTTTGGTTCTTGGGTTTTACAAGGTAACCGTTCTCCCTTATTTAAACTTCTTATGTATGTCATTTTTAGTGTGAAATTTGGTAAAAAAACCACAGTGCATCAAGCAGAATCTTACCGGGCAGCTGCTTGATGCTATTTTTACCAAGCTAAAAAGGAAAACTGCGCCGATAGCTCTTTACAAGACCACTTTTTTCGGTGGTGGGCTTCGGTATTTCAAGGAACTGCTGTTTTTTGTTTCGTGCTATAGCAAATACATACTGTATTGTCGTGGCGCTTTGATCCATCGGTAGCGTTCTGTCAGAACACATTTTTTAATAGACAATCGTTCTCCCTTAATAATTTGACACTACGCATTTTGTTTTCTCTATGATGTGATACCTATTTGGTAAACAATCAATCATCGAGCAGCGTCGAATAGATAGCTGCTCGATGCTTTTTGCATCGTGTCTATATAGTTGTAGGTTTATTTAGAATAGTTTGGGTTAGCACAACGTCTTATTGCGACGAAGCGACTATTATATTTTTCTTAGAAAATTTTTTATAAGAATTGGTAGTATAATGATTTGAGTAGCAAATCAAAAAGTGTACCACAAAGATAGAAACATTTTGAAGGATACCAAGTAATGAGTGGTAAATATATAGAAGAGTGGAATAATTGTGGCGTTTTAGTAGCAAAAAATCAAGCAGCCCCTCCTTATCAAAAACATATAGCATTGTAAAACTAGTGAGTATAAAGTAGGGGCTGCCCAGTGTATTAACGCCTATATCATCAAACTGTGATAAAAACGTACAGCCCCGAAAAATCGCTGCCTGCTATTAGGCAGTTTTTTCATATCCGGCTACTATCTTTTTTAATTCCTTTAGATAACGCTGCTTGCGGGGAGCGCGGCGACGGCGGTTGGTGTGCGTAAAAAAATGATGTTTCTCCAGAAAGCTGACTTGCAGGCGATTCCAAGCTTCTTCTGTTTTTAATACGTTGAAAGTTTTTAACTCTTCAAATAGGGTAGCACCGATGTTGTAAAAATCATCTCGACCTAAATAGTCGAGGTCTGCATCACAAAGAATTTTTTCCAGATAATTGGCAGGCGACTGTGGGATTTTAGTTGCCATAATCATGCCACATATCTGCTCCGTCTCCACAAGCGTGTAGTCGTAGCGAGGTAAGTGTTCGCGCACTATTTGGCAGCCATACGCCTCATGCGTTACATTGCTGATAGTGAAGCCCGAATCATGAAAAAGCGCAGCAGTCTTGACGAGTAAGGCATCGTGCGGCGCCACTTTTTCCACATAACACAACTCTTCGGTGATGTACAGCACGTCAAGTGTGTGATGCAAGCCGTGATACGTGAGCTTATTGGGTAGCTCGCGCTCCAGCTTGTCGAGTATAAAAGCTTTTGCCGCGTGGTAGTTCATCTCGTAGTATTTTGGTAAACGGTACTTCGTATTTGGTATTTAGACGCTTCGTACTTACTGTTTCTTATTTGAAATGGTATTGAGTATTGGGTACTGGGTATTTAGACGCTTCGTACTTACTGTTTCGTATTTGAAAAAGAGTAGAGTGCGTCTAAATACCAGATACCAAGTACCAAATACTCCCTATTGTAAAAGGCGCTTACTTTCCGCTTTGTTCATCCACGAGTAGCACGCCCGCTGCCAAAAACTTCAATTCTTCCTTTGGCTGTGTAATTTTTTCGATTTCTTCTTTCGATTTACCGGCATCCTCTGCATAGTGACGCAATTCATCCACTGGAGTCACTTCTCGGAAGGCATATCCTTGTAAAATAACTTTACGACCAGCAATATCTTTGGGTACAAAAAAAGCGTAATCTTTAAATTTGACCATCATCTCTGGCTGATTGGCTTTTTCTTTCACGATGGTCATCCAGCAGCCTTTCATCTGACAGACGGATTCTACCGTACCGACAAATTTAGTAGCAATCGAATCTTTTCCTTGTAGCTGGGTGAGTACTTCCGTGTAGGAACGCGCGCCATCCCCCGTGATTTTCGCGCCATACGTTTGTCCTTTTACTTCTTTGTTGGTAACGGTTTTTGCAGCCTGCGTGTTGCAAGCCGTCAGGGCTAGGGTTACTATTGCGGTGAGAAACAAGTGTTTAAACATAGTCTTCGAGTTTTTTAACAATTTATTTACAATCCTTATCAAAATGCAAAAATAGGTACTTGTTCGCAAATACATCCAAATATTTTATTAAAACCTAATTTCGGTGCAATAATGCGTTTGCTTTGCTGTTTATTATTTATTCGTTAGAAAAAATTATATGTGACTAAAACCGCCCTATGACGCAACCGCTACTTTTACGATAGCCCAAAAGCCGGATTTCTGATAGACTTTGGACGATAGATATTAGACGTTAGACTCTGTTAGTCTGGCATCTGGCATCTGACATCCGATGTCTCCAAAAATCCTACCCCTTTTCGGCACTTTACAACAACATGGTGTCATTAAAAAAAACAAGTCCATTATGAGACTGCTTCTAACGGCGTTAGTGGTTGTTGCGACCCTTCCCTCCCTATGGGCGCAAGGCAGGTGCACGAAAGGCACTTGCGTCAATGGTTACAGTGAGTACAAATTTGACAACGGCGATGAATACAAGGGACAATTTTTAGGTGGAAAATTTAGCGGGCAAGGTATTCTTTACTCCAAAAGTGGCGATAAATACCTAGGCAACTGGGCAAGTTCGATGCGCCAAGGCAGAGGACGCTTGGAGTTTGCCAACAAAGATGTTTATCTTGGCTTGTTTGAAGCCGACCGATTCAGCGGCGAGGGAACGCTCGCCTATGCAAATGGCAATATCTACAAAGGTAATTGGCTGGGCAATCAGCCTTCCGGTTTTGGCAAATTGACCTACGCCACTAGCGCAATTTACGAGGGCGATTTCAAAGAAGGTTTAATGGACGGCGAAGGCACGATGACCTATTCCGACGGTGCTCAGTACACGGGTCAGTGGAAAAGTGGCAAACGCGAAGGCGAAGGTAAAATGCTCATGCGCAGTGGCGAAAATCTCGTTGGCAATTGGAAAAACGACCAATATCAAGCAGAATGGGGCAAAGTCACCTTTCCGGCGGATACGATTAGCCTGCGCAATTGTAATACAAACTTCTGTTCTGTCGGTATCGGAAAATTCACGTATAAAAATGGCGACCGCTTTATCGGCGATTTCAGAGATGGCAAGCCCAATGGCAGTGGTATTACTTACTTTAAAAATGGCAACCGCTATGAAGGCGACTGGCGTAATGATAGTCCTAACGGCAAAGGCGTAATGCAATACCAAGATGGCAAAATAGTGGGTGCTATCTGGGAAACGGGCAAACCCGTGCAGCAGTTATTTGAAGATGTAGCTGGTGAGAAAGGCAGCCCTTCGCTGGCAGATGTGGACAAACAAGTAAAAATATGGGCAATCGTCATCGGTGCGGCGCGGTACACGAGTATGCCGTTGTTGAAATATACGGACGATGATGCCTATCAAATTTATGCGTTTTTAAAAAGCCCGGAAGGTGGGGCAATTCCTGACAACCAAATCAGACTTCTTATAGACGAAGATGCTACACGCAGCAATATTTTATACTCTATGCGCTCGGTTTTTGGTCGCGCCGATGCGAATGATGTTATCTTGTTTTATTTTTCCGGTCATGGTATCGAAGGTGCTTTCCTTCCGATTGATTATGACGGTGTAAAAAATCAATTGTTACATACTGAAGTGCGGGATTTATTAATGTCCAGCAAGGCGAAGCACAAAATTGTATTGGCAGATGCCTGTCATTCGGGCGGTTTATTGGCTATGAAAAGTGTGGAGAGTACCGAATTATCAAAATTCTATAAAGCATTTGAAGATAGCAGAGGCGGCACTGCGCTCCTCATGTCCTCGCGTAGTGAAGAATATTCGTTGGAAGACAGTGGCTTGCGTTCGGGCGTGTTCAGTCATTTCATCATTCGTGGTCTGAAAGGCGAAGCCGACCAAAGTGGAAATAAATTGGTCAGTGTGCAAGAATTATACAATTTCGTTTACAAACAAGTCCGCAAATACACTGCCAACGTGCAAAGCCCTACACTGACGGGCGCTTTTGACCCAAATATGCCGGTGGCTGTGGTAAGGTGAATGCAGTATTTAGTATTTGGTACATAGTATTTAGATGCGCTGGTTACGGACGGAGATGAGGGAAAGTCACTCTCATTATCCCTCTACCCTCTACTTTTTTGTATCTTCTGCATCCTTTTTGCGTTTGAATGTTTGTAAATTGCGTATATGTCTCAACCATGCTTGTCCACCTCTGGCGGGATTGATTTGATTATTGTGATTGCTTTGATTCGCTAAATACGCGGTCTTACTTTGTAGAAGAAAAAGAGATAACTTGACACAAATATGCTAAAAAGTCAAAATGTAAAATTCAAAATGTAAAAGTGCCGAGCGACCAAATAACAAGCGAAAAAATATCCTAATATCCCAAATATCTAATTTTCTATGCAACGATTTTTACTACTTGCCTTACTCCTGCTATCTGCTTCTGTTTTAGCGTTCGCCCAATGTGTTTCCGGTGATTGTGAAAATGGGAAAGGTACTTATATATCGGATGGCGCTCGCTATATCGGCGATTTTCAAAATGGCGAAAAGACTGGCAAAGGCACCTGCTACTATGCTGATAAAAGTTGGTATCAGGGCGATTGGCTCAAAGACTTTCCACATGGAAAAGGAGTGAAAGTGTATGCAGATGGCACACGCGAAGAGGGCGTTTGGCGCAAAGGACATTTGGTAAAAGAAGAAGAAATCTCGGCACAGGAATTTATTATAAAAGGCAAAGAAGGCAACCAAGCAGGCTGTGTCACAGGCGATTGTGTAAATGGACAAGGTATTTTTATTTATCCCAGCGGTGCGGTCTATATCGGCGATTTTAGAAATGGCGAGATTCATGGCGTAGGCGTTTGTTATTATTCAGATGGCAGCAAATATCAGGGAGAATGGTCATTGCGTTACCCGGACGGCAAAGGCACGAAGACCTACGCGGATGGCAAAAAACGCACGGGTGCTTGGAAAAAAGGACAGCCCATTGACGCAAGCGGCAATATAGAAACCGCTATCGCCACAACGGAAGTTGCAGATGTGCAAACGGGCTGTCTGTCAGGCAATTGCGAAAATGGACAAGGCGCATTCGCGTATCCTGATGGGAGTAAGTATGACGGGCAATTCACAAGCGGCAAGCCCGAAGGCTACGGCACTTTTTACCATCCCAATTATCCGAATAACGATAAATATGTTGGCAATTTTCGAGCGGGAAAGCAGCATGGCATCGGCACTTTATATAAATCCGACGGCAAAACTCAAACCGGACAATGGCGCGAGGGCGATTTTGCGGGAACACCTTCCACGGCACAAGCAGGTTGCATCAAAGGCGATTGTGCAAATGGCGATGGAACGTATAATTTTAAAAATGGTGCAACTTATATCGGGAATTTTTATAATAAATTTCCACACGGCAAAGGCACTGCCAAATATGCAAATGGAGAGCGCTACGAAGGCGAATGGTCGGAAGGAGAATTGAACGGCTACGGAACTTTATATCTTGCAGACGGCACAAAAGTAGCGGGCTATTGGCTCAAGGGAACTTATGTAGGCAATAAAAATCCCTACGTTTTAAAAGAAGAATTGGATGCGCCGACCACGCGTACGGAAATAAAAAATCCATCCATCGTGGGTTCAAATGCTAAAATCTGGGCGGTCGTCATTGGCGTGGCTGGGTACAATCATATGCCCGTTTTGCGCTACACGGACGACGACGCTTATCGAATCCACGGTTTTTTGCAAAGCCCGGAAGGTGGCGCGATTCCGGACGAACAGATTCGGATTTTGATTGACGATGATGCGACGTATGAAAATATCAAGCGTACGATGGATTACATTTTTGGAAAAGCGGGTCCGAATGATATGGTGCTGCTTTACTTCTCCGGTCACGGCTTGCAGGGCAGTTTTTTACCAATTGATTTTGATGGTTTTAACAATAAGCTGCCACACGAAGAAATTACCGACCTTTTTAAGAAAAGTCGCGCCAAATATAAACTCTGCATCGCCGATGCGTGTCACAGCGGGAGTCTCCTTGCCATGCGCAGCGGTTCTGCCCAAAGCATCATCACTAGTTATTATGAAAAATTGGCTCAAGCCGAACCTGGAACTGCCCTCCTACTCTCTTCCAAATCAGAAGAAACTTCGCTAGAATCCAGCGGATTACGACAAGGTGTTTTTAGCCATTTTTTAATCCGAGGATTGAAAGGCGAAGCCGACAGCAGTGGAGACGACGTTATCAGCGTCCAAGAATTATTCGATTTTATTTATCAAAATGTACGAACTTATACTGGCAATCGCCAGTCACCAGTCATTTTGGGGGATTATGATAAGAAAATGCCGGTGGCGATGAAGCGGTAATCGCCAAACTTGTTTGGTGAATAAAAACAGCACGCTTCTAAAAATTGCAATTAAAAATGGGATTCCAGATTTCTCCGAAGTCCCATTTATGATAAACCTTATAGGTTTTGCAAATCACGTACTCCCCTCAATTTTTTCGCTTGCTCCAAGTGCATCGCCACGTGTCCGCGCGTCTGCGTCAAGTGCGCTTTTACTTCCTCGTTTTTGAAGTTAGTACAATCACTCCAATCTTCCACCATTTCTAATCCTCCGGCATCGCAAAAGCCACATAACTATCCCCCGATTTCGTATCCAATTTCCCACCGCCACACGCGATGACCACATACTGTTTGCCGTTCACAGAATAAGTCGCCGGAGTCGCATAACCCGCTGCTGGAAGTTTGGTTTCCCACAATAATTTGCCTGTTTTTTTGTCGAATGCGCGAAATTTTTCATCCTGCGTAGCTGCGATAAAAAGCACCCCGCCCGACGTGACGACTGGACCGCCATAATTTTCACAACCCGTTGGTGCAATGCCTTTTTTAACCAATTCCTCGTGTTCGCCAAATGGGATTTTCCAAGCAAACTCGCCGGTATTTAAATCAATCGCATTCAAAGTACCCCAAGGTGGGCTAATGGCTGGATAGCCATCGGGCGTTTTGAAACGTCTATAACCACCCATTACATAAGGATACGTCCAGAGGTCTTCGTCCTGTGGTTCTTTGCTGTTCGCCGCGACAGTTTTCACACCTTTTCCTTCCCATAAAAATTCGACCGTTGCTGCTATTTCTTTATCCGACAAAAAAGCAAAAGAAGGCATCACGCCCTTGCCGTTTTTAATTAATTTTTGAATTGCTGTTTTCGGATAACGGTCTTTCAAACCCACCAGCGACGGCACTTTGAAAATAGAAGCACCCTTCAAATCTTTACCATGACAATTCATACACTGCGTTTGAAAAATATTCTTACCCTGCGCGATTGGTGAGTCACCAGCGGATTCATAAGGTTCTAATTGCAAAACCCAAGCCATTTCATTGGCATTGATATAAATCAAATTCGTAGTCGGATCCACGGCCGAGCCGCCCCATTCTGCACCACCATCAAAGCCAGGAAAAAGCAACGTTCCTTCCAAAGTCGGCGGAATAAAAGGCAATCCCTTTCTACTCTTTTTCCAAATTTCTAACGCGTACTTGTGATTTTCCGGCGACAAATTTGTCAAATCCGCGCTATCAATTCGATTGCGCGCAAAAGCGACGGGTTTGGTGGGAATCGGTTGGGTTTTGGAGGATTTTTCACCATTTAAAGTAGAAGCTTCCACCGCTACTTCTTCAATTGGAAATAAAGGCTTGCCCGTCTCGCGGTTTAACACAAATAGATAGCCGGATTTAGTGGGTTGCACCACGGCATCTACTTTTTTACCATCCAATTCGAGTGTAACAAGATTCGGCGCACACGGCAAATCTCGGTCCCATAGATCATGGTGTACCGTTTGATAATGCCAGATTCGCTTACCCGTTTTTGCGTCCAAAGCCAGAATGCAATTCGCAAACAAATTATCACCCGCACGATCGCCGCCGTAAAAATCGTACGAGGCAGAACCCGTTGGAACGAATACCCAGCCGCGCTTCTCATCCAGACTCATACCTGCCCAAGAATTAACGCCGCCAATACGCTGCCACGCATCTTCGGGCCACGTTTCATGTCCAAATTCGCCCGGCTGTGGGATGGTATGAAAAATCCATTCTTGCTTGCCCGTGCGCACATTGTATGCGCGGATGTGTCCAGGCGCAGCTCCCGTTGCCTCTGATACCCGCGTTCCTAAGATGAGTAAATTTTCGTACACGACACCAGGCGTATTGGAGACCACAAAAAGATTGCTTACATCTTTACCCAAGCCCTCATGCAAATCTACTTTTCCATCCGTTCCAAAATCTTTGAAAGGCTTGCCCGTTTTTGCATCTAAAGCGTATAAAAAAGAACCGGCAGAGTATAAAATCCGCTCCTCGTCTCCGTCTTTCCAATGTGCCAAGCCACGATTCACGCCCATTCCAAACAAATCATAACTGCCTTCAAAAGGATCAAATTTCCACAATTCTTTTCCAGTCGCTGCATCGAGGGCAAAGCATTTCAATTGTGGCGAAGTGCCATATAAAACACCATTGATAATCAACGGATTGCACTGAATTTGAGAACGATTGCTGGTGTCTATATCGCCGCTGTGGTACGTCCAAGCTACTTGAAGTTGCGCGACATTATCCTGATTAATTTGATCGAGCTTGGAATAATGATTGGTGCCAGGGTCACCGAGATAATGCGCCCAGTCGGTGTCAGATTTTGGTTGGCAGCCTACCAAAAAAAGAAATAAATAGAGCGTCAGAGGTTGGAATTTCATGTTAAAAATGGTTTGTTAGCGTCAAAATTATAGATACCATAGGTACGACTTTTTGCTGGAATCGCCAATTTTTTAGTTGGAATTGAAATTTACAATCTTTAGTTGTGGGATAAAAAATTATTCTATTTTAGAATAGCTTTGTAGCGTATGTTGTATCCATTAGAAATTCTATCAAACACTGCACCAAGTCCCATACAGGAGTGGCAGGATTCGCTTTTTATTAATAAAAATATTCGAGCGTTTATTAAACGGGATGATCTCTTGCAATTGTCTCCAAGTGCTGCTTTTTGTGGTAATAAATGGCGCAAGTTGAAATATAATCTGCTCGAAGCGAGACGGTTAGAGTATTATACTTTGATTACTTTTGGTGGTGCTTATTCCAATCACTTGGCAGCAGTGGCAGAAGCCGGGCAATTATTTGGATTTCATACGATTGGAATAGTACGTGGAGAACCACATTTTCCTTTAAATCCAACTTTACAGTTTTGTGTAAAATGCGGAATGGAATTACAATATGTAAGCAGAGAAGATTACAAAAATAAAAGTGACGCTGATTTTATTGATAAATTAGGTCTAAAATTTGAAAATTATTACATCTTGCCTGAAGGCGGTACGAATGATATAGCGATCAAAGGTTGTCAGGAAATAGTAATGGAAATTGAATCGCAATTGACGCTAATGCCAGATTACATCGCAGTTGCTTGCGGTACGGGCGGTACGTTGGCAGGGATTGTGGCAGGTTTGAAAGGCACAAGCAAAGCGATTGGTTTTTCAGTGTTGAAAGAGGTGACATCTGACGAGTCAAGTGTCATTTCTTTCAACACCAATTATCACTTTGGCGGCTACGCCAAATTTACATCGGAATTGATTCACTTTATCAACAATTTTAAAAGAAAAAACGGCATTGCACTCGACCCGATTTACACCGGCAAATTATTTTTTGGCTTGTACGATTTGATTCAAAACGATTATTTTCCAAGAGGAAGCACGATTGTAGCTATCCACACGGGCGGTTTGCAGGGCATTGCAGGTTTTAATGAGCGACATAATTTTATTCTTCAGTGATTGTATTACCATTGCTTGCTGTGGCGTTCTAAGTAAATTGGCTACGTTACAAAATCAAGTTTTGGCTTTAATAAGTGCGGCATATTTTAGAAATTTGCCATACTTCCAAGTTACATTTTAAACTTCAAATTCAATATCCATGCGCCTTTTCCTCGTTTTCGCTACTTTTTTTCTTTTTATTGATTGTAGAAATGATGCTACAAATCTGCTCCCAGAAAGCCAACCAAATGAACTAACGCCTCGCTTGGTACGCCAACGATTGGAAAACGTAGAACCGCTCTATCAACAATTTTATGATACGCATAAAAATTATAAAGAGTCCAGTATTAAAACACGCAATTTCAAACTTAGTACAATTGCTCCGCTGATGCAACGCTTGAAAGAACCATTCAAAGTGACGAAGGCAGGAAAATCTATTGAAGACCGCGATATTTATCGAGTGAGCATTGGCACTGGCAAAACACAGGTATTGCTTTGGTCGCAAATGCACGGCGATGAGTCTACGGCTACGATGGCGATTATGGATTTATTTAATTTTTTTAGTAAAAGTGGCGATGAATTTGATGCCTATCGGCAGAAGATTTTACAGGAGATGACGCTCACTTTTATCCCCATGTTAAACCCCGATGGAGCCGAGCGTTTTCAGCGCCGCAATGCACTTGGGATTGACCTGAACCGGGATGCACTGCGTCTGCAATGCCCGGAATCACAGCTTTTGAAGCAAGTGCGAGACGAACTGAAAGCGGATTGGGGTTTTAACCTGCACGACCAAGGGAGGTATTATGTGGGCGACAAGCGGGTGAAAATTGCTACCTTTTCATTTCTTGCGCCTGCTTATAATGTGGAAAAAGAAGTAAATGACCAGCGAGGCGATGCCATGCAATTAATCGGTTTTATGAATAACATCGTACAAGCCTATCTGCCGGGTAAAGTTGGTAAATATGATGATACCTTCGAGCCACGTGCTTTTGGCGATAATATTCAAAAATGGGGTACACGTACTATATTGATTGAATGTGGTTTACAAGAAGGCGATCCCGAAAAACAAGCGATTCGGCGATTGCATTACGCACTGCTGTTAGCAGCATTTGATGCCATTGCAACAGAAAGTTATGAAAAGACAAACCTCGAAGTGTATAATAAATTGCCATATAATGATAATAGCGGCGTTTTCGACCTCATCGTGCGGGAAGCGCAGGTGCAGCGCGACGGCAAATGGTACACGGTAGATATGGGATTCAAACGCGATGACACTTGGCTAAGTAAAGGTTACGCCACTAAACCATCCATTACAGAATTTGGGGATATGTCTATTTTTGCGGGCTATGATGAAATCAATGCGGAAGGCTACCGCGCCATTCCTGGCAAAGTATATCCGACAATTGTGCAAAACATGACTGCACTTAAACAATTGGATATCATGGATTTATTAGAACAAGGCTACACCGATGTACGCTTGCGCGACATTCCAAAAACGAAAGCTTTATTTCCACTGAACTTACTAACAGCCGGCGATTCAGCAAGTAATAATATTCAGTTAAATAATAATCCATGCTTTGTTTTACAAAAAAATGGAGTGAACCATTATGTGGTGGTAAATGGATTTGGGTATGATTTGAAAAAAGATAAAACGTGGATTCAAAAATTGGTGGAAGACTTCTAGAAATTTATATTAAATACAGTGTAACAAAAATTTATTTACAAAAGCGATCCTTACGATTTTCTAACATTTTACTTATTTCAAAAACCATCTTTTCCACCTATAGCTATCAATATAAAGGGTCGCTGGCGCATTACATCTACCCCATCCTATTGCTCACCTTTTTATCCATCACAATAGCGCTGCCTGTATTGCCGGAAAGAGTGAAAAAGCTTATTTTGTGCGATGATATATAATGGAAATATACGCCATATGGCGTATATACAAATGTTATAGCCAATGGTAAGACGACCGAACCGAAACAAAAAAACGAACAGACAATGACATTAAAGGAAGCAGTATTAAAAAGTTTAGAAGACATTAACAACATCACCAACTATTTGGCGGTGCTTAATCATATCAACGACAAAAATTATTATGACTTTGGCGGTGCCAAAACTCCTGGCTCGACAATTTCGGCTGTTTTGGGCGACTTCATTCGTAATGGTGACACAAGAGTAAAGCGAATAAAACAAGACGGTGGAACTTACTCCTATTATCTGACAAAAAACGAACAGAATATTGGTATTGAAATTTTGAGTGGCGACACCGAAACTCAAATTGTAACTCCAATTAAAATTAATAAATCAAAGACTTACGAAGAGCGAGATTTACATAAACTTTTAAGTAGTTATTTGAAGAATACAGACACGTATTCAAAGACAATTTTCCACGAACAATCAAACGGTAAAGACAACAACCAAATTGGACACATCCTGATATGGTTGGAATTAAATTTTTGAACTTACAGACAAAAGCCAGTCAAAACTTTTTAAAATCTATAAATCGTGTTGACACTTTCAAAATTAGTTCCTACGAACTGAAAAGAGAAATTAATAGCGACAGCGAACTGAAAAAAGCGTTTTTTCAAGCTGTCTCAAATTCAAGTTGGGCGAATTATGGTTATTTAGTAGCATTTGAGTTTAGCGACAGTCTGAATGAAGAAATGGCAAGACTTAATCAATCGTTCGGTATTGGAATTATTGAACTTAACGCAAATCCTTATCAAAGTAAAGTGCTTTATCCATCTGTATTTCGTGACTTGGACTTTAAGACAATTGACAAACTTTGTAAGATGAACAAAGAATTTGAAAAGTTTATCGAGCAAACAGAAAAATTAATGACCGCCAGCGAAAAATACATTTCTGGAGCAGAAAAAGAACTGAACGAGTTTTGTGACGACTATTTTGCAAACGACACAGAAGTTGAAAATTATTGTAAAGAAAACCATATACCGACAACCGCAGAATGACAAGAACCACTGGCTATAACAGGCGTTTGGCAAAAAAGCGGGTTCAGTGTTTAAATGAAGCTTTGTGCTTCGTATCAAGTTTCGTGGTGGCAGACAGTTTTCGTCTCCGAAATCGCCAACTTCTTTTAGCCGCAAAACCGTTAGGCGTAATGCTACCAAGAATGTAAAGACATCAATAATTATGAAAGAAATAATACCAACCTACTCAATTAGTAATGTTTCACGGACAGAAGCAACAAATGCCCAAGTATATTATATCGAAACCCAATATGATGCCCAAAATGCTTCACTACACTTGCCTTATCGAAGCGAATATTACGGAATCGGTATAATTTTGAATGGAAATGGTATAATAAAAACCAACTTGGAAACCTATGATGTTGTGCAAGGTTCGGTTTTGGCAATCGCACCAGAAGTTGTAAAGCAATGGGTGTTTCGCTCTGATGATTTGGTTGCACTTACGATATTTTTCACTAAGTTGTTTTTAACACAATATCATCGAAATCCTAATTATTTAGATAGTTTCCCATTTTTTGACACACACGCCAAACACGTTTGTTATTTTAGTACCGAGCAATTTACTTTTTTAGGTCGTTTATTGGAGAATATTAAAGTAAAAATCAATTCAAACCAACCTTTCAAAAACGAAATAATTGCCAATTTGATTAATGTTTTTTTATACGAATATTCAAGTCTTTGTTCTGAACAACTTTTTACTTCTACTTTTCCGCAAACTCGCAGTGGTCAAATTATGCTTGAATTTAAAAAATTGGTAAGCCTTCATTTTACCAAGCAAAGAAGTGTGAAATTTTATGCCGATTTACTTTTTTTGAGTCGCAAACATTTATCTGAAACTATCAAAAATGAAACTGGTAAATCGGCTGGCGAATGGATAGATGAAACGGTTATTTTAGAAGCAAAAATTTTATTGCAAGACCCTACTTTAAATATTGCCCAAATTGCCAGCCAACTTAATTTTGCCGACCAATCTACCTTTGGTAAATTCTTCAAAAACTTAACGGGGCTTTCGCCTGTGGCATACCGCCAAGCACTTTAAAATTAACATTCCGCCTTTTTTGCCAATCATTCCTACTTTTTACCCTTTTCTACATTAGGAGAAGGTTGGAACTTTGTGCCATCAAAGTTTAAAAATCAAAAAAGATGGAGATGCAAAATAAAATTGTCGTTATCACAGGCGGAGCGAGTGGTATCGGCTTTGCCATAGCAAAAGCACTTTCAGCTAACAACACCGTTGTTTCATTGGACAGAAACCCACAGAGTATTTCACAGCTCTCTGAAAAGCTTCCAAATGTGGTGAGTATTCAAACAGATGTAACTAATATTGAACAAGTTGAAGCGGCTCTCAAACAGATTGAAACAAAATTTGATAAAATTGATTTGCTTATCAACAATGCTGGTATTGGTAAAGCGGTTGATTTTGACAAGCTAACGCAGCAACAAATTACGGAAATTGCAGAAATGGAAATGAAAGTAAATTACTTTGCCCCTATCAGTTTAACAAAGTTAGCTATGCCCTTGCTTAACAAATCAAATGAACCTGCTGTTGCTTTTACAACCTCGGGACTTGCATACGTGCCAAGTGCAACGCATCCAACTCACAGTGCTACAAAAGCAGCACTTCATTCTTTTGTTTTAACACTACGGCATCAACTGCGAAACACAAAAATAAAAGTAATAGAATTACTTCCACCAACAGTTGATACAGCATTTACAAAGGAAATCAAAGCCCCCAAAATTAAGCCTGAACAAGTTGCTTTAGAATTTTTGAAAGGCTTAAAATCGGGAAATCAAACTATTAAAGTTGGACAAACTGGAGCACTGTCAATCATTTCAAGAATAACACCAAGTGGGGCTTTTAAAATGCTCAACCCTTCAAGTCAAGCACTATAATTTTCGTTTTCCGCCTTTTTTACCAATCATTCCGCCTTCTTACCCTTTCCAGCTTCAAGGAATGATTGCAAATTTGCGCCATCAAATTAAATTAAAAAAATGAACAAGGTTTTAAAATTTGAACACATTTCGTCAAACCCAAATGCAAAGATTTTAGTCGTATTTGGTGGGAACGAAGAACGCAGAGATGCCGTAATAAATCTATTAATGTCCATAGAAAATTTAACTATTTATGGTACGCTTTCAGAAGAAGAAGGAATTGTCAAAATGCATGATTTGGGTAAAGTAGATATTGTTTTAATTGGAGGTAGATACACCGACCAACAACGAATAAACATTCGGGAAATAGTCGCCCAAAACTACCCTACTGCCTCTGTAACTGAACCAGGCGTGGACTATCATTACAGCAACGAAACTATTTTCAATCACATCAACAAACTAATTAACAAAATTTAAAATGACTCCTAAAACAAAAAACGGTAGTGTACCATATCGAGTGATATTATATCTTTGAAAAAAAAAAGAAATAAATGGTAATCGAATACAAAAGTTGCCATAAATGCAGCAGCCAAAACATCGTCAAAAATGGTTCGAATA
>Ga0163146_10002267_pt1 | contig 26265 bp, 25 predicted proteins | sample OliLakLV19MP7G1_FD_148648 | JGI IMG/M metagenome (GOLD analysis project Ga0163146, IMG submission 148648) | Freshwater microbial mat bacterial communities from Lake Vanda, McMurdo Dry Valleys, Antarctica - Oligotrophic Lake LV.19.MP7.G1 | ecosystem: Environmental > Aquatic > Freshwater > Lake >...
CGCTTTATCCACCACACGGGCCAGGCGGAATAGGTTGGGTTTTTCGCCCTTCTTGTTTTGCGGAAGCAGATCCTCAGCGCCATCGGACAAATTCGCATTAAGAAAGGTTCCGGTTTTGCGGAGCGTTAATTTTTTTGTTTCCAGCAGGTGCGTTCCCAGAGCGGCCAAACGGATCTGCCCGGCCAGAAGGATCAGGATGCCCACTTCAGATTCTCCCTGGGCCAGAAGCTGGCGGAGGATGTGGAGCGAGTCATTGGTGTTGCTCTCAGTCACCGCGTCGCAGAGATCCCAAACCAGCAATTCCCGGGTGCTGGAAACAATCAGGCGAAGGTCGTCCTCGCTGACTTGGCCACCCGGCATGGTGTAAAGAGCCAGCTTTTCAATCTCATTATGCAGAGCCCGGGTGTCGTTTCCTATCAGTTCGACCAAACGCTCGACCACTCCAGGTTCGGGTTTGAGACCCTTCTCCTGCAAGAGGCGTTCCACCTCGCGCATCCAGACCTGCATAGCCTGTCCGCCCCTGAGATCCGGTAGGTCGAATTGCTCGCAATATCCGAGCTTTTCAAACTGCTTGTAAAAACTGCGGCGGCGATCAACGCCCACGGCGGAGATCAACAATTGGGCGGAGTCAGGACCGACCTTGGCCAGGATATCCGTGATTTGGGCAAGTTTTCCCAGAACGGTTTCGCTTTTACCCATGACATTATCGGCCAGGAAATTACAGTTTTTGAAAAAGACCAATTTGCCACCGCCGAAAAAAGGCAGGGTCAGGAGAGCTTCTTTTACCCGGTCGATCCGATCCAGGGCATCCGCCACCGAGTCTGCCTGGGCTTCAATCACCTCGAGATTCATGGGATCTTCCGGTGCCAACTGGGCGGCAAGTTCTACGGCACGGGCTTTGACCTGATACTCGTCAGTGCCATTAATCAGGAGATGCTTCTGTTTCAGCTTGATCGGTGCGTCAGCCATAGGTCTAATCCTTTCTATGGAACACCTTTGGGCTCCCTGGCGCAATAGTTATGTCGGAACCATGGAAAAAGACCGTGGTTCCAACGAAAATCTTTTTTTTGAAATTGGCCTCTCCTCCGATGATGCTGCCAATCACGTGGTGTACCGTTCCAAGTCCTGTTACGCGCTCTTGAACCGCTTTCCTTACAATACCGCCCACCACCTGGTGGTTCCCTATCGTAAGGTGACCGAATTGGATCAGCTTTCAGCCGACGAGCAGTCGGATCTTTGGGCAACGGTGCAGACCATCATCGCTGCAGTTCGAAAACTTTATCATCCACATGGTTTCAATATCGGGCTTAATATCGGGGCAGCCGCCGGGGCGGGACTGCCGGATCATCTTCATGTACACCTTGTGCCCCGCTGGAACGGGGATGCCAACTTTATGACGGCAACCGCCGGCACCCGGGTTCATCCGAGTGATCTCGACACGGTTTACCGTGATCTCAAGTCGGTTCTCTAAATTAAGCCCAGTCTACCGGAGCCTGCGCTGTACCATTGATGAGTTGTCAGGAAAAGACCTTCTATTTTTGTCATCCTGAGCCAAGAAAAGGATCGGGAGGTCTCTAAATCGGATTGTCCCGCTTTTACTTCTTTACAAGAATCCCCACGCCTTTCAGTCTTTCAAACCCATGAAAGTCAAAAAGGTTCTCCGACTGGGTCTGCCAAAGGGCAGTCTTCAGGATGCCACGCTGGAATTGTTCCGGCGCGCGGGCTTTCGTATCAATCTCTCCAGCCGATCCTACAAGCCCACCATTGACGATCCGGAATTGGAAGTCCGCCTGCTTCGGGCCCAGGAAATAGCCCGATATGTCGAAGACGGCTTCCTCGATTTCGGGATTACAGGCAAAGATTGGGTCGCTGAAAACCGCTCCAAAGTGGAAGTCATCCAAAATCTATCCTTCAGCAAAACCACCAAAGACCCTGCCCGCTGGGTTTTGGTCGTGCCGGAAGATTCCAAAATCACCAAACCGGCCCACCTTCAAGGTAAACGGATCGCGACCGAAGCGGTCAATATCACCAAGGATTACCTGAGAAAGCACAAGATCAAAGCCCAAGTGGAGTTTTCCTGGGGTGCCACCGAAGTCAAAGTTCCGGAGTTGGTCGATGCCATTGTCGATATCACGGAAACCGGCTCTTCCCTCCGTGCCAACAAACTCCGCATCGTGGACACGCTGATGGAGTCCTATCCCCAGTTGATTGCCAATAAAGAAGTCTTTCAGAACCCCCTCAGCCGGAAAAAAATCCAAACCCTGGCCTTGCTTCTGGAAGGTGCCCTCAACGCCCGGGACAAAGTCGGGCTGAAGATGAATGTGCCCGCCGCCAGCCTCAAAAAGCTTCTGTCGCAGCTCCCTTCGCTGCGCCGACCCACCGTTTCGCCATTGGCGGACGGCAGTTGGGTCGCCATAGAAACCATTATCGATGAAGTAGTCGTTCGGGAAATAATCCCCCAGCTAAAAGAGCTGGGGGCCGAAGGAATCATCGAGTATCCGCTAAATAAAGTTGTCTATTAAGCAGTTTCCGCTTTAATGCAACGCTTCACTTATGGGTTCGATTAAGAAAAAGAGAAAAGAAAAGATTGCCAAGCACAAACGCCGCAAACGCCGCCGCCTGAACAGGCACAAGAAGCGTTTGCGCTATAAGTCTTAAGGCACTAGAGTATCCGGGTGTTGACCCGAAGGACATTTGCATTCCCGCACAACGTGGCAGGTCTGATTTGCCTTGCGATAACGCTCGGATACACTGCTTCATCGGTGCCGGCTCACGCAGCCGACACCGCGAAGCCCCTGAACAACCCTGTCATTTCCTCAGAGGAGGAACTCCTTCAGGATTTCAAGAAAACCCCGATGCCATCCGCATCCGGCGTGGACCGAAAGCTTCGTGCCCTCTCCGCCACGGCCTTTGCCGAGGGGCAGCGTCTTAGCCAATCGGGTAAATTCCAAGAAGCACTTGTTCATTACTTCGAAGCGGCGGAAGCCGATCCCTCCTACTCGCCAATCACCGCCCAGATTGCCCTCACCCTGCTGCGGCTGGACAGGAAAGAGGAAGCCATCAACCTGCTGACCCGCCAAGTCAGGCTACAACCGGAAGCGTCCCGTCTCCATTCCCTTCTGGCGTTCTGTCTTTTCGATCCCAAAGATCCCGCAAAATACAGCCTCGCTCTGAAACATGCACGTATCGCCCTGAAGCAGGATCCTACCCTGATCAGCAATTACCGAATCCTGGCCCAGGGGGCAGATATTAAAAAAAATCCAGCCAAGCTGAGGGAGCTACTAAATCAGGCCAGAGAAACACCGAGCAATGAGGCCGCCTTTTATATTCGAATGGCCGAGACCTGGACCCGCATCCTAATGGAATCCAACACTCCCCCCTCCAGTATCAGCCTGCAGGTGTTGCCCTTCTACGAAAAGGCCCTTCAGGCGGAGCCTTCCAACCTGGAATATGCGTTTCAGCTCGGCCAGGTACATTTTGACGCGGGCAACTATCCGCAGGCCCTGCAGCATTACGAGTCCGCCTACGCGCGGAACAGAAAAATATCCGGGCTGCGGGAACGGTTGGCCCTAAGTTACATGTCCTGCGGACGGGAAAGTGAGGCCATTGTTGTGCTGGAAGACCTTCTGGAGGAATTTCCCGAGCGTAAAAACCTCTATACCTCCATCGGGGAGTTATACGAGCGCGCGGGCAAGTGGCAGGAAGCCTGCGCCTATTACGAGCGTTACATCAGTATCCATGATCCCAATGCCGAAGACTATATCCGGCTTGCCCAGGCCCAGATGATGTTGAAAAAACCGGAAGCTGCGCTGACCACCATGGAAGCAGCCGAAAAGAATTTCCCCTCCATGACCCCAATTCTTCTTTTGAAGTCCATCACTCTCCATTCCTTAAAACGTTTTGATGAGGCTCTTACGCTCCTCACCAATATAGAAAAGCTGGCACGGGGTGACGAAAAAATACTGAACACTTTTTTTTACTTTCGTTATGGTGCCACCTACGAGGAAGCCGGACGGTTTGCCGAAGCGGAAAAAATGCTGCGGAAATCCATCGATCTGGATCCCCGTCATCACCAGGCACTCAACTATCTCGGTTACATGTTCGCCGAAGAGAACAGGAACTTGAAGGAGGCGGAAAAACTAATTTCCACAGCCCTGGCCCTCAGCCCGGATAATCCCGGTTACCAGGACAGCCTTGGCTGGGTTTATCACCGCCAGGGTCGCTATGAACAGGCCAAAACTCTTTTTCTCAAGGCACTGGCCAAGGTTCCTGACAATCCGGAAATACTTGAACATCTGGGTCACGCGCACTATCAACTGGGAGAAACCCAGGAGGCCCTCTTGACTTGGAGGCAGGCAATGCGGCATTCAGAAAATCCCGACAAACTACAGGCCCATATCCACCAGATCACGGGCAATAGGGTTGAAATGAAAAGCAACCCTTAAACCACATGCAAAAAAAAGCGCATACACGTAGTTCTCCACAATCTCTGGCCAGGATAGGGATTAGCTCCAACGTATACTTGATACCTGCAGAGTAAAAAGGGCATCCCATTCTTTCAGGTCTCAGCCTCAGCCGCCAGATGGGCCAACACATGCCACAGGGCTTTATCTCCTTGGCACGGGAAGACGTCGCCTCCCGTTTCCAGCAAATCGTCACTATTGTCATCCTAATGAGCGGCTCCATCATCGGAACGCTCTTCATCCTTTTTTTATCGGGCAATAAAACGACTTCCTCATGCTTCTCCCCCTCATGCCTGACAAGGAACTCTTTACCCTCGGCGTTGGGCTGATTTATCTCGACGGTGAATACATCAAGCAATAGGGTGAAACCATGGCAGCCTTCCTTGTTGCCAACATCCCACTGATCCTGATGTTCCTTTTCGCCATGAAACTCTTTGTCAAAGGCCTGAGTGCCTGCGCGGTGAAAGGCTGATGCGCATCCGATGACTTCACCGGCTCCCAGAGATCCTCTGCACGGCATCACCCTGGAAAAAATTCTTACCGACCTGGTCTCCTGGATAGGCTGGGATGAAATGGGACAGGCGGTCAATATCCGCTGCTTCCAGAACAACCCCAGCATCAAATCCAGTCTCCAGTTTCTACGCCGCACTCCCTGGGCTAGAAAAAAAGTAGAGGAAATTTACCTCTATCACCTGAACGAAAATAAATCGAATTTCAACTGATATTCAGCATTTTTCCCAACTCCTCTAGCCAGGCCTGCCAGGCCACCCTGGGATTTCTAGTGTCCCGCTAGGAAATGTGTCCCTCTCTGCGCTCAGGGTGAACGGTAAAAGAAGTATCGGTCAGCAGATGGGGTATTTCATTCGTTCTTCCTCTCTGCATACTGCACCAATCTTTCATGCCGACCACTCGCAACATCCAAGCTGCCTTCGCCGGCAAATGTTATCCGTCCAGTGCAAAGGACATTCTTCAAAACTTTCAAGCTGCCCTGCAATCCGCGCCCAAAGCGGGCAGGAAAGCCTTAAAGGCCCCGGCTTACATCGTGCCTCACATCGATTTCCGTGTGAACCTCGATATCTACGCCGAAGTGTATCGCATGCTGGCAGGACGCCGGACATTTCCGGAACTCTTTGTCATCCTGGGTGTCGGCCACCGCTGCCCCCACGAGTTCAGTGCGTGTTCCTTCAGGTTCAATACACCTTTGGGTGCTGTGGAAACGGACGAAACACTTCTGCGCTCGCTTCAAGGGGATTGTCCTTTCCCCCTCAGCCTTTCGCCTACGACCTTTACCGCTGAGCATTCCCTGGAATTTGTAATCATCTGGTTGCAGGCGGTTCGCGATCTCTATTTTCCAGGAAAAAATTTCCAAGTTCTACCGGTTCTGATGGGAGGTCTGCATGAATCCCTTAAGACAGGCCATCTTCCCGGATCGGAATCTGAATTTTATCATTTCGGTCATGCCCTAAAAAAACATCTGTGCCAAAAAAAGGCCGTCACTATAGCCAGCATTGACGGCTGCCATGTGGGCCCCCGCTTTGATCATGACTTCGACGGGAATCTGCGCGCGCAAAAGATCGTTAAGAAATGGGAAAAAAAACTCTGGGCCTGCTGCAGTTCACGGGAGAAGGAGAACTTTTTTCGCCATGCCTCTGAAATCCGGAACGCCTTCTTTTTTGATGGCATCGGCGTGTTGAGTCTTTTGTTACAACATTTTGGACTGAAAGCTAATCTGACAACACAAAATTTGTGGTATGAATCCTCCGACCAATCCTTTGTGACATTCAGTGGCGGTTGGTTTGACAAGATCGCACCCAGCGGGACACAATAGCCAAACTCTGATATTTCCCATGACCTCCATTCAAGACAACATCATTCCCGAACAGTATTTCAACCGCGAGTTAAGCTGGCTGGAGTTCAACCAGCGTGTTTTGGAAGAGGCCCAGGATCCCACCACACCCCTTTTGGAAAGGGTCAAATTCCTTTGCATCACCTGCTCCAATCTGGACGAATTTTTTGAAATCCGCGTCGCCGGCATCAAACAGCAGATCGAAAACAAAACCAGCGATCCCGGACCCGATGGCCTGAGCGCACAGGAAACATTCAAGGCCATCCATGAACGGGTCAGCAGAATGGTTGAGGATCAGTATACGCTTTGGCGTGAGCAGCTTGTCCCTGCCCTCAGTCTTAACAATATCCGTTTCAACCGGATCGATGAACTCCCTCCCAGCGAACAGAAATGGACCGAAGACTATTTTCTCAATGAAGTCTATCCCGTCCTGACACCTCTCGCCATCGATCCCAGCCACCCCTTTCCCCAGCTTCTCAACAAAAGTCTCAACGTCATCGTGGCCCTGGAAAGAACCGACGCCCCGGGAGAGCACCGCTACACCATCGTTCAGGTTCCCCGCGTTCTTAACCGCCTGATCGAGCTGCCGGACCGCCCGGACAAAGTGCACGACTTCGTTTTTCTTAGCCAGTTGATAGAATCCTACACTCATCTGCTCTTTCCCTCGGTCAAAGTCACCGGCACCTACGCTTTCCGAGTCACCCGCAACAGCGACCTGTACATTGACGACGAAGAAGCACTCAACCTTCTCCGCACCATTGAGGAAGAACTTCGCAAACGTAACCGAGGCAATGCTGTGCGCCTGGAGATCGAAAGCCGCACCCCCGCGACCGTGATCCAATTCCTGCTGGAGAAGTTCAAACTCAGCCGCCAGGACGTTTATCTTGTGGACGAACCCCTGAATCTCCTCCGGCTGCTTGCGCTGACTGAATTGGATACCCTGTCAACGCTCCGGCACAAGCCTTTCAGCCCCGTGACTGTTCCCCTGTTCCAAGGCGAATCCAGTACCTTCGAGCTCATGCGCAATCAGGACATCCTGCTGCACCATCCCTATGAAAACTTCAGCAGCGTGATTGAATTCTTGGAAACTGCCGCGCTGGATCCACGTGTCCTGGCCATTAAAATGACCCTATACCGGACCAGCGGAGACTCCCCCATCGTCAAAGGACTCATCGCAGCCGCCGGAGCGGGTAAACAGGTCACCGTCCTGGTGGAGTTAAAAGCCCGTTTTGATGAGGCCAACAACATCGCCTGGGCCCGTCGCATGGAAGATGCCGGCATCCATGTGGTCTATGGCCTGGTTGGGCTGAAAACCCACTGCAAAGTCATGTTCATCGTCCGCCGCGACAAAGATCGCATCCGTCATTACGTTCATCTGGGAACGGGAAACTACCATCCCAGCACCGCCAGGTTCTACACGGATTTCGGCCTCTTCACGACCAGGCAGTCCATCACGGATGAAATTGCCACCCTCTTCAATGCCCTGACTGGAATGTCCGATTACCATGGCTCGAAAAAGTTACTCGTCGCCCCTTTCGACATGACCGAAAAGTTCCTGCAGATGATCGCACGTGAAGCAGGGAACGCCCGTGTCGGAAAACCTGCCGGAATTTTCGCCAAGATGAATGCGCTCGTGGACATGGAGATCATCCAGTCTCTTTACGCCGCTTCCTCCGCAGGAGTAAACATCTTCCTCCTTGTCCGGGGCACCTGCTGCCTGCGCCCCGGAATTCCTGGACTAAGCGACAACATCGAAGTCGTTAGCATCGTGGATCAGTTCCTGGAACATAGCCGGATTTTCCAGTTCGATAACGACGGCCAGCCAGAAATTTACCTGGGGAGTGCCGATTGGATGCCCCGAAATCTCAAACGGCGGGTGGAAGTCACCTTCCCCGTGGAAGATCCCAAACTTAAACAACACCTTCTCGACAACGTCATCGCCTGCTACCGCAAAGACAATGTCAAAGCCCGCCGCCTCCTGCCCGATGGCAGATATGAGCGACGGCGCCTCGCGGAGGGGGAATCGCCTTTCCGCTCTCAGGCCTACTTTATGGCCAGAGCCGAACGTGAGAGCCAAAGTGCGGCCCAAGCCGCATCTGCCCGCCACAAAGATGTCGAATTAACAAACCTCAGCCAGGCTCCGGAAGACTTATAGATCAAAGTGGCGCTGTCACATATAAGTCCCTCTTATTCAGGTTATTGCAAAGTATGAGTTAATGAAGTAAAACATCGGTTCATTGACAAGCCACCCTTTCACGTTATTCTTTCGAATTAAATTATGCCTGTTCCTATTTCCCAAGCCTACACGGTAGCCAGCTATGTCATTTCCCAGAAACTTCGGGGAAACAAGCATTACCCTCTGGTTCTGATGCTAGAGCCCCTCTTCCGCTGCAACCTCGCCTGCGCCGGCTGCGGTAAAATCCAGTATCCCGAACACATTCTCAACAAACGTCTTTCCCCCCAGCAAATCTTTGACGCCGTGGAGGAATGCGGTGCCCCGATGGTCAGCATTCCCGGCGGAGAACCCCTCATCCACCCTGAAATTGGCGAAATTGTGGAAGGACTTGTGGCCCGCAAGAAGTATATCTACCTTTGCACTAATGCTCTTCTTTTGAAGAAGAAGATTGATCTCTTTAAACCCAGCAAATTTCTCAGCTTCAGCATCCACATGGACGGCCTGAAGGAAGATCACGATGTCGCCGTCTGTCGTGACGGCACCTATGACACTGCGGTTGAGGGCATCAAAGAAGCCGTCAAACGAGGCTTCCGGGTTACCACCAACACCACCCTTTTCGCCCACGCCAAACCGGAAAACGTTCGTAAATTCTTCGACGATATGATGGATCTGGGCGTGGAAGGCATGATGCTCTCCCCCGGCTACAGCTATCAAAAAGCTCCCGACCAGGATAGCTTCCTCGGTCGCGAAGCCACCACCAAACTCTTTGGCAAAATTCTCCAAAACCGTAAAAAGAACTGGAAATTCAATCTTTCGCCCAACTTCCTCGAATTCCTCCAAGGCAACGTGGATTACGAGTGCACTCCCTGGGGCAATCCGACCTACAACATCTTCGGTTGGCAGAAACCCTGCTACCTTCTCCAGGACGGCTACGTTTCCACGTTCAAAGAATTGATCGAAACCACTGAATGGTCCAAGTACGGACACAAGAGCGAAGAAGTCCGTTGCAAAGACTGTATGGTTCACTGCGGTTATGAAGCCACTTCCGTTGACGATACCTTTGGTTCCCTGAGCGGGTTCATCCGCACCGTCAAAGGCACCATTGCCTACGGCATCTGAGCCGACTGACTGACTACTTCATCTATAACCCTTACCCTTTGCCCAGCCATGCCCCAGCAAGACAAATCCCACACCACCATCGGACGCAGCGACTACGAGGGAAAAGAAATCATCCCTAACAGTCAGGATGAGCTCAAAGAAGCCATCCGTCTGGCCTTTGACTACCGTGGCGATGTGACCCTCCGTTTCAAAGATGGCGGTTCCCAGGAAGGTTTTGTCTATAATTTTGATCATCTCAGCCGAGTGATCCAGCTTTTCATCAAAGAAGGCGGCCCCCGGGAATCCGTTCCCACCACCGCCAGCTACGATCAGGTGGCCTCGGTTTTTTTTAGCGGTGCCGACACCGCCTTTGGAAAGTCCTGGGACACTTGGCAGACCAAAAGTGCCAAACAGCGCGCCGAAGAAACAGCCAAACACGACGAAAAGGCCCAGAACCTGGGCATTCTTTGATCGAAAGAAAAACGGGCATTCTCGTCCGCTTTCGCAGTCGCGGCCTCCAGACAAGTCCTACTCCTACACCTGGTAAGTCTGTGGGATCTACCAGCGGTTGAAACCGCTTCCGTGCTTTACTTGAACTGGCTCAACAAAGAAGACGCCAATTCACGGGCCGTGCTTCCGGAATCGCCCAGCATCCGGGCCAGTTCTTTAACCCGCTCCTCCGGGTCGAGATTTGCCAGTTGGGTCAGGGTTCGGCCTTTCACCACTTTTTTCTCCACCCGGAAATGCACGTGGCCCGCCGCCGCCACCTGCGGTAAATGGGTGATGCAAAGCACCTGATGCTTCTTCGCCAATTTCCGCAGCCTCTTACCCACAGCCAGGGCAGTTTCCCCTCCGACATTCGCGTCCACTTCGTCAAAAATCAAAACCGGAATCTTATCCTTCTCCGCCAATACGGATTTCAGCGCCAACATGACACGTGCCATTTCACCACTGGAGGCAATCGCCCTCAGTGCGCGGGCCGACTCCCCGGGATTCGGGGCAAACTGAAATTCCACTTTGTTAAAACCACGGGATCCGGCCTGCTCCAAGGTTTCCAACTGAACATTGAATTCGGATTGTTTGAAGCCCAGTTCCCTCAACTGCTGGGATACGTCCTTACCAAGCTGGGGTGCCGCCTTTTTGCGGGCCGCACTCAGGATGTCACCTGTTTTTTGCCGCTCCTGTAATGTTTTTGTCAACTGGGCTTTGAGTTTGACCAACGACTCCTCGCGCCCAGTCAGGGATTCGCGACGCAGCTTCAATTCGCCACCCTTGGCCAACACTGCTTCCAGCGTGGAGCCGTATTTTTTCTTGAGGTGCTGGATCAGGTTGAGGCGCTCTTCCAGAACAGACAGTTGAACAGAATCCAGATCAATTCGCTCCACCCGATCCTGCACTTCACGGGCCATGTCCTGAAGTTGCGTGATTACAGTTTCGTTCTGGGAGGAAAGATCCTCCATCGAGACGTCAATCTGTTGCCACTCCCGATACTGGCGCTGGACACGGGCCAGAAGATTGAGGACGCTTTCTTCCGATTCCGAAAGCAAGCCGTTCACCACATTGCCCATTTCCGTCAGGCGCTGGGCATTGGAGGCAATCTTGTAATTCTGCAGTACCACGGTTTCCTCTACCGGATTAAGTTTGGCTGCTTCGATTTCGCGGATCTGATGGTCAAGGAAATCGAGTTCTTCCTGTAAATTCCGGCTGTCGAGGGATTCCAATTCCTGGATCTCGGTTTCCAGTTTCAGCACATCCTTGTGATGGGACTGATACCGGTTCAAGTCCTGTTCCAGATCAGCGCAGGCATCGAGAGAATCGAGTTGATTGTCGGTCGACAAAAGGGACTGGTGGTCGTGGGGACCGTGCATGTCCACCAGGACGTCGCCCAGCTTCTTTAAAACCTGCAGGGTGGCAGGACTGCCGTTGATAAACTGACGGTTTTGCTTCTGGGTATTGAAGGCCCGCTTCAGGAGCAGTTCCCCATCCTGGCAGCGTTCCAGCCCTGCTTCCTCCAGAATGGAGTCCATCTCCTTGCCGACGGACAACAGGCCTTCAACCAAGCATTCTACAGCACCGTCCCGGATCAGGGATTGTTCCGCACGTCCGCCCAGTAAAAGATTGAAGGCGTCGATGAGGATGGATTTACCCGCACCGGTTTCCCCGGAAAGGATATTTAAACCTTCGTCCAACTCCCAAGTCAGATCTTCGATCAGTGCCAAATTTTTGATGCGTAAGCTGCGCAGCATGGCAAAAGATTAAAGCACTGTTTTTCCCGATGCAAGGCTGCCCGAAGAACCCGATACTGTTTTCTTAAATCCCCTTGCCTCCCAACCGCCAGCTTTTAGCCTGTGGCATGCGCTTGACTTTCCTCGGAACCGGAACGTCCCAGGGAGTCCCTATGATCGGGTGCTCCTGTAAGGTCTGCTTATCCTCCGATCCCAGGGACAAACGCTTCCGTTCCTCGGTCTGGCTTCAGGAAGGTGATTTTTCCTGCCTGATCGATACCACCCCGGATCTCAGGCTTCAGGCCCTGAGGGCCGGAATGCATCGGCTGGATGCCGTGGTCTGCACCCACTCCCACAACGACCACCTCATCGGTTTCGATGATCTTCGCCGATTTTGCGATGGGCGAATCGAGCCCCTTCCCATCCATTGTTCTCCTCACACCTACGAGAGACTTTTGACCGTCTTTCCTTACGCTTTTGACAAAAATCCGGTTTTTCAGGGCTACGTACGGGCCAAGGCGCATCTCTTTGAAGGACCTTTTAATCTGGGCCCTCTCCGTATCGTCCCGGTTCTGGTTCCTCACGGCAATACACCAACCTATGGTTTCGTTATTGAAAAACTGGGCCGGCGTCTGGCCGCTTACATCCCTGATTGCGCCAAGGTAACGGAGGAAGTGGCCTCGCAGCTCCAGAATCTGCCCGTCCTGATCCTGGATGGGCTCCGAGACAAACCCCACTCGACCCATCTGACCGTGGCTGAAGCCGTCGAGGCCGGGCAGAGAGTCAAGGCAGGAAGCACTTACCTCACGCACCTGACCCATGACATCTCCCATGCCCAACGGGAGCGTGAAATACCTGAAAACGTGTTCTTGGCCTACGACGGACTTGAGTTAGATTTGGGTTGAAGTGAAAACCCTTCATCAATCATGGCCGCGCCAGATTTTCATTCTGGCCCTGTCCTTGCTCCCCCTTTTTTCCTGCTCCCTGGCTGCGGAAGCTTCCCCCTTGGCCGATAAACTTCTTGTCGTCTATAACAGTTCCCTGCCCGTTTCCAAAACCCTGGCTGACCATTATGCCAAAGTCCGGCACATCCCGCCCGAACGGGTTCTGGGCATTCCCTGCTCCACCCAGGAAACCATCACCCGCAGCGTCTACATCAACAGCATCCGGGACCCTATCGATTCCTATATCCAGAGCCGTGACTGGATGAAGCGCGAATCCCGGAAAATCCGCATTTCCGGACAGGATCTGACCATCAGGCAGGCCGTACGGAATGAGATCTGGGTCATCGTTCTTATACACGGCATCCCCTTGCGCATAGAGGAAGAACCGTCTCTCGCCCCGGAAATCCAGGTCTCCGAACCTCTCCGCTACAATCGAGCTTCCGTCGACTCCGAACTTTGCACCCTCCCGGTCGAAGGACTGCCCAGCATCGGCCTCGTTCCCAATCCTTACTTCTCAGACACCCAACTCCACGCCTTCCGCCAGAACGACGCCAACCAAATGATCATGGTTTGCCGCCTCGACGGACCTGATCCGGAAACCGTCAGGCGCATGATCGACGATGCCGTGGAGACAGAAAAACTGGAGCTGACCGGCCGGGCTTATCTCGATTCGCGGGGCATCAAAGACTTCAACTCCGGATATCGCCTCGGGGACCAATGGATTGAAGCAGCTGGAATGATTTGTCAGGCCAGCGGGCTCGAGACCGAAATTGATTCCTTGGAAGCGACGGTGCCAGACTCGGCCGTATGGGATCAGGCCGCACTTTACTTCGGCTGGTATGCCGGGGGAATGAATGGCCCCTTTCTCCAACCCGGTTTTCACTTTCGCAAGGGAGCCATCGCCTACCACATTCATTCCTTCAGTGCGGAAACCATCAGGAGCCGTGAAAAAAACTGGGCCGGCCCCCTGTTAGCCAAAGGTGCTGCCGCAACCATGGGTTCCGTTTATGAACCCTATCTTCGTTACACTCCCGATATCAGCGTTTTCCTTCGCAGCCTGATCTCGGGTTACACTTTTGCCGAGTCCGCATATCAGTCGCAACTGGCCTTGTCCTGGACCATGACCATGCTGGGCGATCCTCTTTACCGCCCCTATCCCCGGCATTTTCTCGACAACCTGAAAATGGCCGAGGCCAGCAATGATCCGGCCAAAGACTGGCTGCTGCTCCGCGCGGCACGCATGATTTCTACCAACCAGGATCCGGTTGATGTCAAATTAGGAAAAATAAACAGCATGGGACTCTATGCCGGGAATTCCGGGGTATTTGACGAGGGTCACGCAGATATCCTACGACAGCTGAAAGCGGATCCCGCACAGGTGATCGCCTCTTACCAGAAAGCTATCCGTTCAACCCAGGGAGCGCCCAACATCATCCGCAACACCCTGAAACTGGCGGACTTTTACGCATCCCAGAACCAGAACGAAACAGCCATCCAGCTTTACGAAAATCTCCTCGCCCAAATGCCCTCCGAAGCCAAATCCTACGGTGTCCCAAGGATCGCCTATAACTACGCCGCTAAAGTCGGCTGGCAAAAGCTTTCGCCCGGAATGCAGCAGCAGATGAGTCCGGTCAACCAACCCCAGCCCAAACCGGAACCGAAAGCTCTGGAGCCCTCTCCCGCCACCACTCCCAACCCGCAATCAGAACCACTTAAACCCGCCGTCAGCGGTGGCGGCTTCAGTCCATCGGTGAAATAAAGAGCAGCAGGCCCCGGGCCTACTGTACGTGAATCTGCAGGGAAACGCCGCTCAAAGACCGTTGCTACGAAAGAATCTCAAAGCTTCGCGATACCCTCATCGAGCCAGCCTAGCAGTTCGGAGATAGTGTCAGGTGTTTCATCGCCCATGTGGGAGATGCGGAAGGTTGTGCCTTTGATCTTACCATATCCACCGTCGATGATGGCGTGATGCGTCTGCTTCAACCATTTATTCAACGCAGGCACATCGATGTTCCTGACATTCTTGACGCAGGTCAGGGAAATGGATTCGCACCCCGGTTTGGCGAACAATTCAAAACCATTCCTGAGAGCCCAGGCTCTGGTCATTTGAGCCATTTCCAGGTGACGGGCAAAACGCTTCTCAAAACTCTCAGCCAGGATCTCTTCCAACTTGCTTTCCAAAGCATAGAAATGGGAAATGCTGGGAGTGCAGGGAGTCATATCGGATTCGTGGTTCTTTTTAAACTCCAGGAAATCCAGGTAATATCCGCGATCCTTGATCGTTGCAGCCTTGGCCAGGGCTTTTTCCGATACGGCAAACACCGCCGCACCAGGAGGAAGGGCCAAAGCTTTCTGGGTCCCAGCCAACATCACATCAACGCCCAGTTCATCAAACGGGATCTTCTTCACGCTCAATGAGGAAACAACATCCGCGATGAAAAGTACATCGGGATATTTTTTGAGAACCTTGGCAATTTCCTCAATCGGACTCATGGTGCCGGTGGAGGTTTCATTATGAATCAGGGTGACGGCATCAAACTCCCCCGTGGCCAGCCTGACATCGATCTCTTCCGCCGAAATGGGTTGTCCCCATTCGACCTGGAGTTTTTCCGCCTGCTTACCGCACTTGAGGGCCACATCATACCACTTGTCAGAGAAGGCACCTTTCATACAGGTCAGGACTTTTTTGGCGACGAGATTACGGATTGAAGCCTCCATGACGGACCAGGCGGAACCTGTATTAACGAAGCAGGGCTGCGTTGTGCCGAAGAGCTGCTTCAGGCCGGGTTGCACCCGGGCATAGAGTTCCTGGAATTCCTTGCTGCGATGCCCCATCATGGGCCGGCAGAACGCCGCGTAGGTTTTGGCCGATACTTCAATCGGCCCCGGAATAAAAAGTTTGGTGTGTGACATAGATTAAGACGGTTGAAAGAGTCCCGCCTTCACCACGGGACTCTCAGGTTAACGTTGATCAATGGGAACAAATTTACGTCCGTAGGGCTGGCCGGTGTATTCGCTCAGGGGGCGGAAGAGTCGATTGTTGGCAGACTGCTCCAGAACATGCGCCGTCCATCCGCTCATGCGGGCGATGGCGAAAATCGGGGTAAACAAATCCGTGGGTATGCCCAGGCTGTAGTAAACCGTGGCCGAGTAGAAATCGACGTTGGCATTCAGCTTCTTCTCGGCCTTCATGATTTCAGCAATCCGCTCGGACATCTGGATCCATTTGGGTTCGCCCAGTTTAAGACTGAGTTTGACGGCCATCTCCTTTAGGTGCGGGGCGCGTGGATCGAGGACTTTGTATACGCGATGTCCAATGCCCATGATCTTTTTCTTCTGGGCCAAGGCGTCGGCTACCCAGGCATCCACGGCTTCGACGGAACCGATTTCGTGGAGCATCTGGATCACACCTTCGTTGGCACCGCCGTGTAGGGGACCTTTGAGGGCACCGATGGCGGCACTGATGGCGGAATACATGTCAGATTCAGTCGACGCCACGACACGGGCGGTAAAGGTGGAGGCATTGAAGCCGTGTTCAGCATGCAGCACGTAGGCCACGTCCAAGGTCTGGACGGCTTCAGCCACAGGCTCTTCCCCTGTCATGAGCCAAAGGAAATGGGCGGCTTCGCCGAGATCTTTCCGAATTTCTGGAAGGGCTTTGCCTTGACGGGCACGGTGGAAATAGGCGGCCAGGATGCCGATCTGGGAAACGAGCTTGATCGCGATGGCATGGTCTTCAGACATGGCCAGGTTCGGACGATTGGTGGGATAACAACCCAACATGCTGACGGCAGTGCGAAGCACGTCCATGGGAGAAGCACCCTTTGGCACGGTCTTCAGGAAATCGATAACACCCTGGGGTACTTCACGTTCGGCACGCAGAGCCTGAGTGATTTGGGCCAGTTCTGTCTTGTTTGGCAGGCGGTCATTGAATAGGAGATAGACAACTTCCTCGTACGAGACTTTTCCGGCGAGTTCGTTGATGTCGTATCCGCAATAGAGAAGAACCCCTTCCTCCCCACGCACGTCTCCGATGCGGGTTTCAGCGGCTACAATTCCTTCAAGTCCACGTACGGTGACTGGCATAACTATCTCCTCGGTTCGAGCCCCCTTTTCAAAGGCGGCATGTTTCTAAAATTCTATCTCCGGATTATTTTTTCCAGTGCCTGATCAGGGTGTCCGCCATTTCGGCCGGGGTGGGCGAAACAGCAATGTTGGCATCCTTCAAGGCTTCAATCTTGGCTGCAGCAGTTCCCTTGCCACCACTGACAATAGCACCGGCATGGCCCATGCGGCGACCCGGAGGTGCTGTCGTACCCGCTATGAAAGCGGCAATCGGCTTCTTGCAGTTGGCTTTGGCCCAAGCGGCGGCTTCTTCTTCACCTGTGCCTCCGATTTCGCCAATCATGATAATGGCTTCGGTTTCCGGGTCGTCATTGAACATCTTGAGAATGTCCGTATGGGAGGTCCCGTTGATCGGGTCTCCCCCGATGCCGACACAGGTGCTCTGGCCGTAACCTCGAGTGGTCAACTGCCAGACCGCTTCGTAGGTCAGGGTTCCAGAGCGGGAAACCACGCCGACATTGCCCTTTTTGTGGATGTAGCCGGGGGCGATCCCAATGCGACAGCCGCCATGGGAATCTTTGCCTGTACCGGGAGTGACGAGGCCGGGACAGTTCGGTCCGATCAGACGGGTCTTGGAGCCGCGCATGGCCTCTTTAACCTTCATCATGTCAGTGACGGGAATTCCTTCGGTAATGGCCACAACCAGGTCAAGCCCGGCGGCGACGCCTTCGAGAATGGCATCAGCCGCGAAGGGAGGCGGGACAAAGACCACGGAAACAGTTGCACCCGTTTGTTTGGCGGCATCTTCGACCGTATCAAAAATAGGAACGACATCGGCGAATGTTTGCCCTCCTTTGCCCGGCGTAACCCCGGCCACCACTTTAGTTCCGTAGTCGAGACTGAGCTGCGCATGACGGCCGCCAAAGCTGCCGGTGATGCCCTGGATGAGAATCTTGGTTTCGGGGGTAACGAGAATGGCCATAAGTGTCTTTGGGTAAATCAGGCGGCTTTTTTAACCTCGGCGACGATTTTTTTCGCCGCATCGAGAATATCGTTTCCAGTGATGAGTTTGAGTCCGCTCTCAGCGAGTGTTTTCTTACCGGCCTCCACGTTGTTACCTTCCAAACGGACAACAAGAGGAATGGTCAGCCCGGTTTCGCGGGCCGCCTCAACAATGCCAGCAGCGATGATGTTACAATCCATGATGCCTCCGAAGATGTTGACCAGAATGCCCTTCACGTTTTTGTCGCTCAGGATGATTTTGAAAGCCGCCGTCACCTGTTCTTTGCTGGCACCACCACCAACGTCGAGGAAATTGGCGGGGCTGCCGCCAGCATACTGGATGATGTCCATGGTGGCCATGGCCAAACCGGCACCATTGACCAGACAGGCAATGTTACCATCCAGGCCGATGTAATTCAGGCTGAACTTGCTGGCTTCTACTTCACGGGGATCTTCCTCGTCCGTATCACGCCAGGCGACGATCTCGGGATGACGATACATCGCGTTGTCGTCGAAATTAAATTTGGCATCGAGCGCCATGACTTTGTCATCTTTGGTCACCACCAGAGGATTGATTTCCACCAAGGAGCAATCGGATTCGATGAAACAACGAAAAAGGTTTTTGAAAAGCTTGGCGGCCTCTCCAAGAAGCTTGCCTTCCAGGCCGAGAAGTTTCGCCAGCTTGCGGGCCTGGTAATCGTGGAGTCCGAGCAAGGGATGAACAGATTCGTGGAAGATGGCTTCCGGAGTGTCATGGGCAACCGCTTCAATATCCATCCCGCCGCGCTGGCTGGCAATGATGACCGGGCCGCAGGTGGCACGATCCATGACGATGGCAAAATACAGTTCTCGTTTGATGTCTTTGGCTTCGACGATCAGAACCTTCTTCACCAACCGCCCTGCCTCGCCGGTCTGCGCTGTCACCAAAGTGTTGTTCAACATCTTACCTGCAAACATTTTTGCCTCGGCAGGCGTTTTGGCAAGCTGCACGCCCCCTTTGAACCCATCTTTGAAAGTGCCTCTGCCGCGTCCACCGGCATGAATCTGGGCCTTAACCACCAGATTGTCAGTCCCGAGAGCCTGGGCAATTGTTTCCGCTTCTTCGGGAGTGGATGCCACTTTGCCCTGTGGAGTTGCCACCCCGAACTTCAGCATAAGTTCTTTGGCTTGGTATTCATGAATATTCATAAGAGAGAGGGTAAAAGTCACAGTCCCAGATGAACTGAAGCCCGTCAAAAGCTTTTTTATTAAAAGGAAATAGATGGAAAAAAGTTAATAGGCCGATTATTACGTCTAATAGAGCAGGGTTCTGGAAGCGGGCATCATCCACTGGAAGATTCAGACTCGCCGTTTTTACGGATCATGCTTTAGTGATCTCCTCATGGCCAAGGCTCTTTACCTCGATTGTTTTTCCGGCATCAGCGGCGATATGTTTCTGGGTGCGCTCATTGACCTGGGAGTTCCAGCCGCAGAGATCCAGACCGTCATTAATACCCTGAACCTCCCCGAACAGGTTCATCTTCACAAAGAGCATCAGGTGCGGGGCTCGGTTTATGGAATCAAAGTCGATATCCACACTCACAGCCACTCCTCTCACGACCATGATCATCCCCACGATCAGTCGCACAATCATCCCCACAACCAGGAACAGCATACCCACGGGCATCATGGACGTTCTTACACCGAGATCCGTGAATTGATCAATAAAGCAGCGATTGATCCGTGGATCAAAAAGAGGGCCGTGTCCGTTTTCCGTCGTATCGGAGAAGTGGAAGCCAAAATTCACGGCAAGACACTGGACGAGATCCATTTTCATGAAGTCGGAGCTTTGGATTCCATCGCAGACATCGTCGGAGCCTGTGCGGCACTTCACTATCTGGGTCTGGATCATGTTTTGGCCTCCAACCTGGTGGAAGGAACCGGGACCCTGCATTGTGATCATGGAGATTTCCCTATTCCGGCACCGGCAACCCTGGCTCTACTTCAAGGCACGGGAGCCTCTCTCAAACAAATCAGTTTGCCTTTCGAATTGATCACTCCGACCGGAGCTGCCCTGCTGGCCGAGTTCGCCCGTTCTTTTGGTCCCATGGAGGATTTTCAGATAGAGAAAATCGGTTGGGGTCTGGGTTCACGAGAAATTCCCGGACGCCCGAACGCGCTGCGCGCCGTGTTAGGTCAAACCCAGAGCCCGGTCAGCCGCTTTGAAACGGATGTCGTAACGGTGCTGGAAACCAATCTGGATGACTGCACCGGCGAAGCCTTGGGACACTTGGGCGAACTTCTTTTTCAAGCGGGAGCCTACGATGTGGCTTACAGCCCGATCACCATGAAGAAGTCCCGTCCGGCCTGGCAGTTGCAGGTCATTGGCCCCATCAATCTTCGGGAAACGTTGGCCTTGGTGATTGTGCGCAACTCCAGTGCCTTCGGGATGCGCACCTATGAAACAAGCCGGCTCAAGCTAAGCAGAAAACACGTTTCCGTGGTGACGCCCTATGGTGCCGTCCGGATCAAGTTGGGCTTGCTCAACGAGGAAGTGATCAAGGCCGCACCAGAGTATGAGGATTGCAAGAAACTGGCGGACGATCACAAAGTCAGCTTGGAAGCAGTTTACCGCGCTGCCCTGCAAAAGTTTGAGCAACTCTGATAATCAAGCGCAATTTATTTTACTTCAATAAAAAGGTCGCCGAAGTCGGGACATGTTATCCAATCTCCTCTATAACGGAGGGTTTAGACGCACGGTTTCCGCCTCATAAACCGGCTCAATCAATAATGATTGACTGAGCCCTAAAGAATACCCGAAAAAACCTTCCATTTCTTGGTTCCCCGTGGGAATAAAGGACCGGAGCAACACTCTTAGTGCTTGCCCGGTTATTTGCGGGCACAACTTCCACCCAACCATGAACACAATTCTAACTGAAGCCCATCGAAGATCACTGGAGACCCATGACCTGGCCCGCAAACACCTGAATCCCGCGCTGGTGGATGTTTTGCAGATCCTTGGTTTCGATGTTTGTTATGAGCGGGCCTGTGGCTCGTGTCTTTACACAACAGAGGGCGTAGAAGTGCTCGATATGCACGCTGGAGAGGGATTTGCCACTCTAGGCCACAACCATCCCCAGGTTAAAGCTGTGTTGCAAGAGGTTTTAGAACAGGATCTCCCAGGAGGCGTACAGATTCAGTTTCACGTACTTTCAGGAATGTTGGCGGAGGCACTTTGTCGGCGGATGCCCGGATCTCTGGATGCCGTCTATTTTTGTAGTTCGGGTGCGGAGGCGGTGGACGCGGCCATGAAGTTTGCACGTGTCTCTACCGGCCGCCCACGCTTTCTTTCCTGTCATGGGGGGTATCATGGAGTGCACTTGGGTCCGCTTTCAATCTGTGGGGAGCCGATGTTCCAAGAGCGCTTTGGCCCACTTTTACCGGGCTGTGCTCAGGTGCCGCATGGTGATCTCACCCGGCTGGAGGAGGAATTGAGGCGGCGTGATGTCGCTGCCTTTATTCTTGAACCCATTTTGGGATTGGGGGTGTCTGTGCCCAGCAGTGATTACTTGCCGGAAGTTCAGCGTCTATGTCGAAAGTATGGCACACTCTTCGTTATGGATGAAATCCAGACAGGACTCGGGCGGACAGGTAAATGGCTCGCTCTTGAACATTGGAATCTGGAACCGGACATGGTTCTACTCTCAAAATGCCTCAGCGGTGGCTATGTTCCGCTCGCTGCCATGGTGACGCGCCGTGAGATCTATAATCGTTTAACCAATAGGCTGGAACGTTGTTATGTGCATGAATCCACCTTTGGCCGAAACACTATGGCCATGGCAGCAGGTTTAGCCACACTGAATGCCATCGAGGAAGAAGGACTGGTTGCAAATGCTGAGTTGCGCGGGATGCAGTTGCGCGCTGGGTTGCTCAGCATAGCCGGGCGGCATCCCTGGATTGTAAATGTGCGGGGTCTTGGACTGATGACAGCCTTTGATTTGGGAGAACCGGCCTCATTCAAACGAAGAATGCAGTGTCGGGCCATCCGGGCGGCCAGCCCTGGGTTACTCGCGCAATTACTGGTAATTCCTCTTTTCCGGGATCATCATATCCTAACGATGGTTTCCAGTAAAAATGACTGCATTAAACTCTTGCCGCCGCTGGGCATCAGTGAAGCGCAGGTGCAGCAATTCCTTTCCGGCTTGGAGGCGGTCTTGGAAGCATGTGAGACCGAAGGCAGCGGGCATTGGATCATGCTTTTTGAGATTTTGCAAAAGGTCGGTGTACAGACCCTGAGAAAAGCAGCTCTTCCCCTGCGTTCAGCCCAAAGCAATGGAAAGGTGACAGCCGAAATCGCGTGAGCACGCGTGTGCTGGTGACCGGAGGAACCGGTTTTATCGGTAGCCACCTGGTTGATCGGTTGCTGACTGCCGGCTATGAAGTGACGGCTCTGGTGCGATCTCTGGAAAGGGCAAGGGCGCTGGAATTGTCAGGAGGGGAACGAGTTCGTTGGGTTTGCGGTCATCTTCATGATTCTGCGGCTTTGCAGAAAGCCTGTCTTGGGCAGGATGCGCTAATTCACAGCGCTGCGATGGCCAGCGATTGGGGCACAATCCGCGAAATCCTACACCACAATGTCACGGGCACGGAGCAGTTGGCCCGTGCCGCAGTGGCCGCCGGGGTTAAGCGATGGATACAAATCAGCAGCACAGACATCTACGGATACCCCAACCAAATCAACGTGACCGAAAGTTATCAGGGTCGGGGCCAGTTCACCAACTGGTATGCAGAAAGTAAACTGCGTGCTGAACAGGTTCTTAAGTTGACACTTGATGCTGCACACCTTCCCTACGTCATTCTCCGTCCGGCCACCGTCTATGGACCACGCAGTACCGCCCTTGTCGGTGGAATTGGGCGGGCACTCAGGAGTAGGCAGATGTTTTATATCAATGGCGGCGGATCAGTTGCAGGGCTTTGCCATATTTTCGACCTGGCCGATGGCGTCATAGCTTCACTAACCACTGAGGCAACGGGAGAGGCTTTCAACCTGGCAGATGGAGGCCAAATCACCTGGAAAGAATTCCTCGAAGGCATGGCAGAAGGTCTCGGGGTAAAAGCTCCTCAGTGGAATCTTTCTTACCCCATAGCTCGATCCCTTGGAACGACTCTGGAAGGAGGTTACCGTTGGATACGCGTTTTCAGCGGCTTAAGCGGAGACGCTCTCTTGAGCCGACAGGCGGTGGACATTATGGGAACCCACCAATCCTTTTCCATTCAAAAAGCTCGGGAACACCTGAAGTTCAATCCACAGATTGATTGGTGTAAAGGTCGGGAGACATCTCTGCATTGGTTTCGCACCAAGTATCTTTGACTCGGACCCGAATGCGTCTTCATTCCGGCCAATTCCAGTAGAGGATTATAATTCCCCAGCATTTTATCTTAAAATTTGAACAGCCACTAACCCTTTGCTCATTTTTTAAATCCCCCCTCTTAGATTGCAATCTTGCCTCGTTGAACTAAAATACCCTATGAATTCATCCAAAATTATCACTACAACTTCACTGGCCCTTTATATGGTGGCTTCCCTTTCTGCGGAAACCCTTAGTTCTCAGTTGAGTGCACAACAGAAGGAATTTCTCAGCAAGGCTCCGCCGGAAAAGGTGGCGTCCTACCAGGCCGGTATTGATGCTGTGGCTCAAAGCGGGATCTATGACCGGGCCAAGAAGGCCGGAGACCGGGCCCCGGATTTCACGCTGAAAAATGCGGCTGGCAAGGAGGTTTCCCTTCCCAGCCTGCTGAAGAAAGGCCCGGTGGTGCTGACGTGGTATCGCGGTGGATGGTGTCCGTATTGTAATCTAACGCTTGCGGCCCTGCAGGAAAAGCTTCCGGAATTTCAAGCTGCGGGGGCGACGTTGGTTGCGCTTACCCCCGAGTTGCCTGCCTTTGCCGAAGACACGACCAAAAAGGGAAAAATCGCTTTCGAAGTGCTTTCCGATGTTGGGAATAATGTGGCAAGGAAGTATGGCATTGTGTTCAAAATGACCCCCGATGTCGCCGAAGCCATGCACAAGTATGCGAAAACCATGGAGCGTAATGGCGACAAATCGGACGAACTGCCAATGGCGGCCGCGTATGTGATCGCACCGGATGGCGAGATTACCTACGTCTTTCTTGACGCCGACTACCGGCTCCGCGCCGAACCCTCCCGGCTGGTGGATGAAGTCAAGGCGCAGGCTAACAGAACAAGCACACTACAAAAGCCAAAGGCAGTGAAAAAATAAATCAAATCACTCAAGAATGATTGACTGACCACACAAGCTGCATGCAGGCTCAGCGTGCTAATCGCCTAACAAAACACATTCTGTACCGCGCGCAAGTAAGCGTAACCCCAGCGCATGTCCGGCAAAAGATAACTCCCCTCTGTCCACTCGTTCCAGCTGTTCAACGTGAGTAGAGGGGTTTGCTCTGGGTGCTTGTCCAAATACTGCTTCGCCCTCCACAGGCAGGCTTCAAAGGCCGCCGGAGTAGCGTTCTCCACAACAGATTCCCTCCCAAAGGAAGGATTGCGATGGGTGTTATCCCATCCAAGGGAAACGTGGGGATAGAAGGTTCCGTAAATGTTGGCGTAGTCCTGCCAACGTGAGATCGCTTTATCCGACCAAACGACATAATCTCCCTTTTGACCGGAATCCATGCAATATTGGTAGGAGGTGGCGCTGTCAAAGCCAAGGACACGTGCGGTGTGCGCTGCCGTCCCCGGTTCTAACTTGGCTCCAGCTTCCGTCCCGACGCCAGTTCTGGCAATGGCCTGGATATCGAGTCCGGGCAGGCCTTTTGCCTCGCAGCGACGGCGCATCCAGGAAAAAGCGTCGACGGTCGACTCGGATCCTCCCAGCCCGGCCACCAGATTGGCCATGTCGAAGATGGAAAAGACCGGTTTGCCTGCGATACGGTAGTACGAGTCCAAGCCCATGTATTTCTCGATGATGCGTTCGAACAGCGGTTCAAGGGAATCGCGCTTGGCCTGACCGGTCCACCGGATTTCTCGCGGCTGGTCCCACCGGGTGTCTTCATGCATGTTCCATAAGGAATCCACGTCGTGGTTCGCCCACATCAGGTAGAACTTGCTGTCGGTTCCTTCAAGTGCCGGAATGAGGCCCTCATTCAACTGCCGCTCGAAACAGGGAGCGTCCTGATACCAATACCAATCCATGATGAACACATTGATACCGTGCTCGCGGGCAAGATCAATGTGTTGCCGCATGACGAGAGGATCGGCTTCGTCCTGGTGACCGAGCAGGGGAATACGGGGCATGTCATGACCGGGAAAACGCGCTGTTCCCCGCCGCACCGTGTACCATTCACCGTCTTTTTCGGGCCAGAAATGTTCAGTCCTGGGTTCAAAATGGTAGGAAGGCCAAATATACGCCGCTACATCATATTTTCGTTTCATAGGATGTTTTGTTCACATGCCCCGTCCAGGGAATAGGTCGTCGACTTTTGACAAATTTCTAAGAGACCAGATTTTTTACTCCGAGCTCCTATTCTTTTTTAGTCGAACTTCCATCCTTTTGACAATCAGAAAAAGGCTATTTCCACCCCTGTATACCCAATCTCTGGCGGAGTCCACTGAATGCTCTCATTTCCTTGATCCATCATTTGATACACTGCTCCAGGAAAGTCAACCTGCACCATCCTTGCCGTTCATCCAGAATAATCCACCTTAAAATCCATTCAAGGAACCACGGTTAAACTTGTTAGATCGTGTTCTTTTTTTCTGTGATGATAAAAAAACAGCGCTCCAGGATGACTGCTGCAGTGAAGATGGAGAGGATGAGGATGGGCCACATGATGGGGCCTCTTTCTATAAAAAGTTGGATCATTGTTTGGGTCTGGGTTTAGAGTTTTGAGTTGTAAAAGAAGAGACTAGAATAACTTTAGGTAGAATGGTCTAGTCGGTTTAGAAGGAGACACGGACGCCTACGTAATAGTTGCGACGCGCGGCGGGTTCGATCCCGTCCGTTCGGACGCGGGCGAAGTAATCTTCATCGAAGATGTTGTTGATACCGCCGAGAAGTTTTACATAATCTTTGTAGATGGCGATTTCAGCGGTTAGATCCCAGACTCCGTAGGCGGGGATTTCATCAACACCGTTGGCTGGGACGTTGTTGTCGCGCCAGTCGTGGTTGCCGAACATAGTGCCGATGAATGAAATTTTCACTTTATCTGAGTAACGGTAGATGGTGCCTGTTTTAAAAACATACCCAGGAGCGTAACCTGGTTCGCGGCCTTCGTTGATGCCGGAGACGAACTTGGCAGATAGTAGGCTGACGTTGGAGTAGGCGCTCAGGGTGCCGAAACGTTTTGCTACGTCGGATTTGTTGGCGGCATCGTAAAGCCCGACGAAGTCGATTTCAGCGGCAGCTTCCCAACCCATGAATTTAGCTCGACCAGAATTGGTGATAAC
>Ga0163146_10002274_pt1 | contig 26238 bp, 21 predicted proteins | sample OliLakLV19MP7G1_FD_148648 | JGI IMG/M metagenome (GOLD analysis project Ga0163146, IMG submission 148648) | Freshwater microbial mat bacterial communities from Lake Vanda, McMurdo Dry Valleys, Antarctica - Oligotrophic Lake LV.19.MP7.G1 | ecosystem: Environmental > Aquatic > Freshwater > Lake >...
TTTAGTCAAGATTTAGCAGCCAGCAAATGCGCGATTTTTGTGTCTGAATTAAGATATTTCTAGAATTAGATTAAAATTCTACGATTCTGAAAAATTAAGGCTCACCGCAACTTATTGAGCGGATACGTTTTTTGTTCATCTTTGTTTGGCTGTCGCTGTGAGAGCGAATCTCAAATGCGACTTGGGGAGCAATATCATCCTCTCGCCATTGCAGGTATGAACGTCGATCGCCCTTTGGTCTGCCAAATATTACCATAACATCCGGTGCTTGAGAAATATCTGCTCTACCTTCAACTGGATACCACAGTAAATCGGCTGCTACAAACACGTTTGGGTCGTTTTTAAACAGCGATTCGCAACCTTCTTTGATTTTGACGATTAATTTGTATTGAATTGTGCTATCTGCCATTGGTTGACCGTCACTGCATGGATAAATAATTTCTTCGGTCGTGACTTGCATAGTGTTGTCTCCGAAAATAGTCTGACTTGCAGGTTAAAGCGATCGACAATTAGCTCTTTCCTTCTCGGCGGCCTCAAAAAAAAATTACATTTTTTTATGTTTTTTGCTACTCGCTTGTGCTATAGTCTAATAATGGGAATGTGACTATTTTTATTTAAAAATAGTCACATTCCCATTATCAAATAATACCATGTCAAGCGAAAGAAGTAAAGCGATCGCCTCGAAAAAAAAAGGCGAATTTTTTGAGCTACCATTAAGAAAAGTAAAGCTTCATTCAGTTGACAGTTGACAGTTGACAGCTACCTCTACCTGGAAGGAAGAGGATTGAAGCAATGAATAGTCTGATTTTAATTTCTCCCTCAAAGGGAGAGGCTTTAAACCAATTCTTTCTGGTAAATTTGGCAAATTGGAAATAGGAAAGTACAGACAATTATGACATACGATTACGACTTGTTTGTGATAGGTGCGGGCTCGGGCGGATTGGCTAGTTCCAAGCGCGCGGCATCCTACGGGGCGAAGGTGGCGATCGCCGAAAATGACTTAGTAGGCGGAACCTGCGTAATTCGCGGCTGTGTCCCCAAAAAACTCATGGTGTACGCCTCAACATTTTCGCACCTTTACGAAGATGCGATCGGCTACGGTTGGAGTGCTGTAGAAAGCAGTTTCGATTGGGAAAAACTCGTTACCAGCGTAGACACAGAAGTGCGGCGGCTGAGCAAACTGCACATCAGCTTCCTTGAAAAAGCCGGAGTGGAATTAATCTCAGGATACGCCAAATTTATCGACGCCCACACCGTCGAAGTTGGCGACCAAAAATTTACCGCTGCTAAAATCTTAATTGCAGTCGGCGGCGAAGCTCACAAAATCGACATTCCTGGCATCGAACACGCCATTACTTCCCGCGAAATCTTCTTGATAAAAGAGCAGCCGAAACGGTTGGCAATTTTGGGAGGAGGTTACATCGGTGTTGAATTTGCCTGCATTATGAACGGTTTGGGAAGTCAAGTAACTCAAATCATCCGGCGTGATTTAATTTTGAACGACTTTGATGGAGAACTTCGCACTAACGTGCAGGAAGGAATGGTTAAGCACGGGATCAATTTTGTGACGGGAAGCTCGATCGCACAAATTGAGAAAACCCCAGAAGGATTAAAATTAACTTTGTCGGGAGAATCCACAGAAACTTTGACAGTAGACGCGCTTTTGTGCGCTACCGGGCGCTGGCCCAACTTGGAAAAATTGGGTTTGGAAAATGCGGGAGTAGAAACTGATAAAGGTGCGATCGTAGTTACCAAAGACAGCCGCACCAGCCAGCCGCACATTTTTGCAGTGGGAGATTGCACCAACCGCATCAATTTAACGCCAATTGCGATCGCGGAAGGCCGTGCTTTTGCTGATACGGAATTTGGCAACAATCCGAGAGCAATTAGTTATGAAAATGTCGCATCAGCCGTATTTTCCCAGCCGGAAGCTGCTACAGTCGGTTTAAGCGAAGAGCAAGCGAAAGTTAAATTTGGTGACTCTATTAAGTGCTACACAGCCAAGTTTCGACCGATGTTTCACTCTTTGACAGGTGCAGATGAAAAGACTTTTGTCAAGTTAATTGTTGAGACTAATACCGATCGCGTTTTGGGCGTACACATGGTGGGGAAAGACGCGGGCGAGATTATTCAAGGAATGGCGATCGCAGTTAATATGGGAGCTACCAAGAAAGATTTCGATGCGACTATTGGCATTCACCCATCGACTGCTGAAGAGTTTGTGACTCTGCGGTAAAGCGGGGGAAGCAGCCAGGGGTTTAAACCCCTGGCTAATAGCTAAAGTCGGTTAAAACCGACTCAAGAAAACTATTTTGAATAACAGGCAGGATGCCTGTTCCACACAAAAATTTAATTTTCTGGTTGTGGGGTGTCCCGCCCGCCCAAAAATACAATTTAGATACAAAACAGCTTATTAATGAGTGATTCAACCAAACAAAAAAAATTTTTAGCATTCTATCTTGGTCAGCAGCCTGATTCACAAGGTCGGGCGATCGAGGATATTTGGTCGTGGGATTACCAGAAGCTGGAATCCGTGCACAATTACATTCAATGGCTGTTTCCGCTAAGAGAAAAGAGCCGCTTTAATTCCAGTGCTCCTACTTTAAATGATGAAGTGATTCAAGCTTTTAGAACCACTGAAGAGTTGAGAAATCGCTTACTCCATTCGTTCACTGTCATGCTGGCGTTTTACGGGTTGGAATGCCGCGAAGGGGAAAACGCAGAAATTGTAATTGCCAAATCTGCAGAATATTTGTCAAGAAAAAGAGAGTGGATTGAAAGATTTAATCACAACTACCTGCGGCTGACTAGGATTATTACAAGTTTGACAGAGTTGGGATTGAAGAATTATGCTTTGGCTCTTTTCAGATGTTTGGATGATATATATAATGAAAATAAAGAAAGTATTGGTTTAGAAACTTATACTTATTGGAAAAAAGCTGTAAATAGTTAGAATCGATATTTGGGACTTGCCGCCATAGCCAACCATACGCCCCACAAAAACATTAAATTTTTGTAGAACAGGCCTCTTGCCTGTTAGGGGCGGGCTAGAAGCCCAACCCCTACTCCCCACAAGAAAATTAAATTTTTGTGGAACAGGCATCTTGCCTGTTACTGACATTGGTACAGTTTTACACCACAAGCGGATTCATGCTCAAAATATTATTTTAAATAATTTGAACCTTTTTCGCGATCGCCCTGTCTAAACACTTCAGATAACGAACTGGTGGGGGAGACTTCACAGGTGTTAGGTGTGCCAGCCAATGTTTTAATCGATGACTGTTCCGACTCGGACTTAGTTGCTCAATGTTTAAAGGGCGATCGCACTTGCTTTCGCTATCTTTACCAACGCTACCAACACAAAGTCAGGTCAACCCTTTACCAACTCTGCGGCCCGTCGCTTCTTGACGATTTAGCACAAGAAGTATTCCTGCGAGTTTGGAAAGGATTACCCAAACTCAAGCACCAGGAAAACTTTTCTACTTGGCTTTATCGAATCACTTGGAATGTGGCTTCTGACCAAAGACAAGCATTTGCTAAACAGCATTTTTTTGACTCCCAACTCAAAAATCAAGAAGTAATGGATCGGGTTATTCTCAAAGATAACACATCAGACTTGATGCAGTTGCACTATCAAGATTTAGTGCAGCGGGGACTGGAGCAATTGAGCTTTGAACACCGCAGCGTTTTGGTGCTGCACGACTTAGAAGACATCCCGCAAAAAGAAGTAGCCCAAATTTTGGGACTGCCGACGGGGACTGTCAAATCTCGCGTGTTTTATGCCCGAAATGCTGTGCGGCAATTTTTGCAAAAAGAAGGTGTCAGGGAGCTATGAATAACCCAAGCAGCGACCAAGAGTTAGTTAATTTTTTGAAGCGACATCGCCCTAATATTCCTGAATCTGAACCAGATTTAGAGCAAAAAATTCTAGCAGCAATCGAAAGTAATCAGGCGAGTGTTTTCCATGAAAGCCACCGCAAAAAAACGCGATTAAGTGCCTCAGCTAAGTCTGATGACAGGTTAAAAATCTCCTCTGTTTCTAAGTGGGCTTTATCGTCTGCGATTGCTGCTAGCCTGCTAGTTTTTTGGTCGGGCTACCGTCCGTTTGAGACTGCACAATTGCCAGATGAGGAAACAGCTAAGTTAGAAGCATTTTTAGTTACTAACTGGGAGGGTGTCCTCCATGATTCTCCCCAAGAAAGTATGACCGATCGCTCACAAACAGACTGGTTGACTTTCAGCCCTGGTGCTGACAATGAACCGCCAACAAATAAGTAATATCAAAGAGGTAATTTTCATGTCAATTCGTCGTATTTCTGCCCTAGCCGTTTTAATGCTGACTCTCGGTAGCACAGCCGCAGCAATAGCAGTTCCTAATCCCCTAGAACCGCAAACAATTGCCCAAAACCAGCGTCCCAATCGACCAGGTGGCAAGGAAGGTGGGATGTTCGAGAAACTGAATTTAAGCGCAGACCAAAAGCAGCAAATGCAGGCAGTTCGCGATCGCTACAAAGACCAAGTTTCCCAGCGGATGCAAGCAGTTCGCCAAGCCAGACAAGAATTGGAAACGATGATGTCCGGCACGGCAAATGCTAGCGAAATGCGCGAAAAACACCGTCAAATAATCGGATTGAGGCAGCAGTTGGAAGAGGTTCAATTTGAAAGTACACTTGCAATGCGAGAAGTGCTCACTGCCGAACAGCGCAGCCAATTAGCTCAACTGATGCAGCAGCGCCGACAAGCTGCTAGAAACAGGATGCAAAACGGTCAAAAACCGCAGTAATTGACGAGTAGTTTTGAGTGAATCGCAGGGTGCTTACGCACTCTGCGATTCATTAGTTCAAGCTCCCCGATTGGGAGCTTGAACTTTTGCAGCTAAGCTAGAAATTGGAGTTTTGAGGCAGGAGGCAGAAGGAAAGAGGAAGAAGAAAGGAGTCATAAGAAGTGTTTTTACAAATATGAGATGCTCCCCCCAGATTCATGGAGTAAATCTAAAATCTAAAATCTAAAATCTCAAACCTAAAATCGAATAACCGCTCTAGCTGGGGCGAAACGTTAGCTTTCATGCTGGTTGCGTCGCCTAATGTAAAGGTGTGGGTTGAGCTTTTGCCCTCGAATGAATGTGCGATCGGTAATTTGGACGTTGGTACTGAGGGTTTTTGGGAATTGCGGGTATCGACGACGCCGCCGAGTGTGACTCGATCGCGATCGCAAATCCCCGCCAATTCCAACATGATATCATCGGCGTGTTCCATATTTTATAGCTTCAATCAACCGCCGGTGCTATCTAACAGTGCTTCCACTTCTGCATCACTCATCGCTTGGGCTTTTGGTATGTCATAATCGGGACTTTCTTGAGAGCGGACAATTTTTTATGATCTGTCAACAGGGGACAAGTGAAGAATATATTTAGATTCTGTTTGGTTTTAATATAGCCAGGGCTTACGCAAAGGTACAGCTAGATGACTTAAAACCCTTGCCATCCCAGCGATATGGATGTACCGCGCTGAATTAAGAAACGCTATATTTAAGTAGATGTGGGTTCTTGTTGTCTCCACTTTTCAATCTCATCTTTTGATAACAATAACGTCTCCTCAATCTCTTTTCGCACTTTAGAAGATACATGAGCAGCACCACTATTAAGACAAATAACCAGCAACTTATTTGCATCATGATACTGTAGTAGCACATCCTCCTTATTTTCCGTGAAGTTCCAAGCGTGACCTATATTTCTATAGTTGATAATCTGTTGCCTTAATTTATCTGCGAAAATGGCACTGTTTTCTGTGATCCAATCTAAATAGTCACCTTTGCTTGCCTCTTCTGTAGTTTTTTGAATTTTAAGTTCGTCAAGAGTTTGATGTAGAGGGCAATCGCTATCAAGTAACCTTGATAATTCAAGAGCCTCCTTTAAATCAACTGAGTCAATGTCCCCCTGGCGTAAATCATTAAAAACCCTCAACAGGTATACATCTATCGCTGTTTCCTGATATCTAAGGAAGTTAAATTCTTCTTCCAAATTAAGAAAAATAAAATTATACTCCTTTTTTAAGTCTTCTGCAAATTGCGAGGGAAATAGATCTTCTAAAACATAGAAAATGTATGGTCTACAAGCAAATTCCAAATAGAAAGCGCGTATAGCTGCTTTTTTATAAAACGATACATAGGCTGTGCTTGATTTTATGTTAAGCCAACTGATAAAATTATGTAAATCTTTATCTAAATCTAGAAGTTGATCGATCTGTAGCTTCATTAAGCGTAGCAGATTATCGGCAGACGGCAACATCTCAACAGCCAGTAAAAAGACCTCACGCCAACGTGGCTCCGTAAGGTGACAACCCAGCTTTTGCAAAGCTTGTGGATCAGAATTGCTAACAAGTGCCCTAGCCGTGAAATACTCTTGAAAAGTTAAGTGAGAGAAAGAGTAGATTTTTTGCGCCCTTTCCACCAATAACCCATGTTGCGCCTCAATGGACTTCACAACCATCTCACTATCCAGTTGCAAAGCCTCCGGGCCGTTTTGAGCATCGGGCAAATTGCGGATGTAATCAGAAATATCCTGTTCGAGTTGTTTCTGTTTAAAGAAATAGTCTCCCCGCTCAAAGGTAGTCAGAGCAATTTGACTCAGTAAATCTTTCTTGTGCTGCAATGATAAATTTTTATAAATCTGCTCTCGCTCTATTTTTCGGGTTTCATCCCATCTTCTCAGCAGGATATCCACTCCTTCTTCATAAATTTCCCAACGATTAACAGGGAATTTGGCTGATTCTTCAAACACCAAACATAACAGCGTTAGCAGTAACGGATTTGTTGCCAGTTCTCGAATCCGGTCATTTTCCCTAAGCTGTTCAATAAATTCTTCGGCTTTGGCAGGTTCTTTACTCTGAAACCATTTCTGGGCAAAGGTATCAATCTGCTCGTCATCAAAATCTGCGACTTCAACCTCTGTAAACTTCTCAAAAGTATAATCTTTTGCTGCAATCCGGCAAGTTATTACAAAGTGATTCGTGTGAAACTTGTCTGAAAAATCGCGAACTTGCTTGATGACACGGTTGTTATCCTCATCTTTTACTTCATCCAAACCATCGAGTAAAACCATTGTTTTACCGTGCTTCAATAGCACAGCTATTTGTTCAGCCGAGACATCACAATCAGAAAAAATCTGGATGATGTATTCCAGTAAGCTCGGTTTTCCTTCTGTTTCTGCAAACGGCTTGAGCGCGATAAAAATTGGGACGCGATGAGATTGAAAGTTACCTTTATTGCACTGGATTGCTAAATGCTTCAAAAATGTAGTTTTTCCCGAGCCTGGCTTACCCAACACCATTAATTTTGGATGGTTTTCAACTGCTTTTAGTCCTGGTATTCGTGGTTCAGTTACTTGGCCAAGTCCGAAGCGATCGAAGTTTTCTGAATTACAGTCTTGCAACAGTTCATCAATTTCGCGCCGCCGATGACTGGTAATTTTTTCCAGAATATTGACGTTGGTGTAAAGGTCACTTACGTCAATGGGTTGCGACATCGTGAGCGATCGCATTGTACCGCATTGGTATTGAATCATCTCGCTGCAATTCTGGCGCACCTCTTGCACCAAGTCATTTAACTCATCCTCTGACAGATTAGAAGTTGGAGAGTCCGAAGCCTTGCATTTACGATATTCAGCAGTCAGAAAATTGAGCAAGCGACCATATTTACCGGGGCCTTTACCGTTGATACTAAACTTTTTGTAAACCTGGCTCATGCGAGTGGTAAGCGCACTGTTGGTGATATGGAGTTTTGTTGCTATCTCTAATTCTGTCTTGTTACTGCTAAACCAGATTACAAAAGCATCCTCTTGCTCTGGCGAAAGCGCATACTTACGAGCCATCTCAATTAAAAAGTCACGCGGCATTGACATTGACTAACCTCTCTATTACCTGACAACGAATTCAGTATCTTCTATCTAGCCTTAAATCACAGTTATGGCTGATCTTATATTACTTATTCTGGAGCAAAAATGCTATTCAATAGCAAGCTGAAACTGAAGATTGTAGATATGTCAGCCTAAGTCAGTCTAAGTCAGCCTCAACGTGAGAGATATCTCCAAAGATAAATTGCGAAATTGTATTTAGCAATTTTTGGGAGATTCTTATCATGAAAAGAACCAGGGCTAATGGACGGTTTGACTACAAAGATGAAAATGGCATTCGGCTACCAGCAGTTACCACGATACTTAAGGCTACACAGCCGATTGAATCTGTAGCTGCTCTTTCTAATTGGCGCAAGAAAGTAGGGAACGCAGAAGCAAATCGCATTGCTGTAACCAGCCGTCGCCGGGGAGAACTATTGCATCAGTGGGTTAAGGATTATTTGCAAGGGTTATCTCCCACGGCTTCCAGCCTGATTCAGCCCTATTGTTATAGCGTTCAGTCCGTACTGGAGAAACTTAGCGATGTCCAGTTGGTCGAGACTGTTGTGCCAAATTATGTGGAAGGATACGCCGGGAAAGTTGATTTAGTTGCCCGTTATCAAGGTGTTCCATACACTATTGAGTGGACGACTGCTGAAGAACCTAAACTGCGAGTAGAAAAACTCTACGACAAGCCTTTACAGTTAGTTGCTTATGGTGGGGCAATTAATCGATGCTATGGTGAGACTCTGTTTGGTAATAAAATTGTTAATGCTTTGATTGTTGTGGCTCTTCCCGATGAAGATGCGGAAATATTTGTGTTGGAACGCGAACAATTGCTGGAATACTGGCAGAAGTGGTTGAAACGCCTAAAATTTTTTGGAGAAAAAGCTGCTTGATAGGTTCAGAAATAGTTAGGATAGAACTGGAGTTGGCCAGTTCTATCCCTAACTATGTTTAGGGTCTTGTTTTTGGGCGGATGCTGTGGCTTAGCCGCGAGTGCTTGTGACAGTTGCGTAAGTCCTGATAGTATTTATTAAATTAACCGTAGAGAGCGCAGAGTTCGCAGAGGAAGAGCCGGGGAGAATTACCATTTTATTATTACATGAGTGCAGTTTGCTAGTAAACGGGAGCTATTGAGATGAAATTGTTAAAATTATGGCGTTTAGTTTTATTAAGTCTAGTTTTTGGGATGGCTGTAATTTTATCAAATTGCGGCACGCCCTCAAACACGGTTAGCAATAATTCTCCAACTCCGACAACTCCTGCTGCGGTTCCGGCTGGGGCTTTAGTTTACGGTGCGGGCGGGCCCCCGATCAATCTGGAACCGGGAAATATTACTGATGGCAATTCGGTGATTGTTATCGACCAAATTTACAATCGCTTGACTGATTTCAAACCGGGAACTGTGGAACTGGAACCGAGTCTGGCGACTGAATGGTCGAGTTCAACGGATGGCAAAACTTGGACTTTTAAATTGCGATCGGGGGTCAAGTTTCACGACGGGACGGATTTTGACGCGGAAGCTGTTAAGTTTAATGTCGATCGCTGGTGGGATGCCAAAAATCCTAACGGTTTTCGAGAAGCGGGCAAGAATTATCCGATTTGGAAAAATTTTTTTGGCGGGTTTAAGGGAGAAAAAGATTCTTTAGTAAAAGATGTGGCAGTTGTTGATAAGTTTACAATTAAGTTTGTTTTAAATCAACCTTTTGCTGCTTTTCCGTCGGCGATTGGGTCTGGTTATTTCGGGATCGCGAGTCCGGCGGCGGTGAAAAAAGCGGGTGCTAAATACGGTACTCCTGGGTCGCTGGCTGTGGGTACGGGGCCTTTTGTGTTTCAGGAATGGCGATCGGGCGATCGCATTATCTTAGAGAAAAATCCTAATTATTGGAAAGCAGGAACACCGAAAGTAAATCAGTTGGTAATTCGTTTTGTTGATGATCCGGCGGCGAGACTGGCTCAGTTGCGAGCAGGTCAACTTGATTTTACTGTGGATTTAACGCCGGATCAACTGAAAGAAGTTCAGGGAGATGCTAATTTAGAAGCTGTTGTGCGACCTTCTTTTAATGTCGGTTATTTAGCGTTAAATCCGAGTTATGCACCTTTATCAAAACCGGAAGTCAGGCGGGCGATCGCCCAAACAATCAACAAGCAAGCCATAGTCAAGGCTTTCTGGGGAGAACTTGGCAAATATGACTCGCAATTTATCCCGCCTGCGCTCAATTGGGCGGCGTCCGATCAAGTTAAAGATTATGAATTTAACCCGCAGCAAGCTAAAGCAATTCTCGCGAAAGCGGGTTATCCAAACGGTTTTGATTTGGATTTGTGGTATATGCCCGTCAGCCGTCCCTATTTTCCCACGCCGAAGCCGATTGCTGAGGCTTTTGCGGCGGATTTGAGCGCGATCGGGATTCGGGTAAAATTGCTGACAAAGGATTGGTCTGCTTATTTAGCCGATCGGCTCAAACCTCCCGGATTTCAAGCTTTTATGATGGGTTGGACGGGAGATTATGGCGATCCAGACAATTTTTATTATCCTCACTTCGGGCCGGGTTCGACGGCGGATTTGGGAAATTGGAAAAATCCGAAAGTTCTGGAACTTTTGGATCGAGGGAGGGCGAGTGGGGATAAAGCAGCTAGGGCGAAAATTTATGCAGAAGTTAGCGAGATTTTGCATGGGGAAGCTGTGCGTTTGCCGATCGTGCATTCGCAGCCGCTGTTAGGGAAACGCAAGAATATTCAAGGTTGGATTCCGAGTCCTTTGGGGTCGGAGTCTTTTGAGGATGTGAGTAAGTCTTGAGAATTCCTGCATAGATAAGACGGCGGTTGAAACCGCGCCTACACAGACAAAACCCGCCTCCGCGGGTTGAACAAAAGAACCCGATAAAAATGCCACAAAACAGGATATTATAAGTCAATACGGTTCACTTAAGACAGATCCCCCCTAACCCCCCTTAAAAAGGGGGGGACAAGAAAGCTCTCAAAGTCCCCCTTCTTAAGGGGGATTTAGGGGATCTCCGGGGCATAAATAGTGTTAAGTGAACCGTATTGTATTATAAGTGGCGAATTACTACTTATAAAAATGGCTAAATATATTGTTAAACGTTTGCTGGGAATATTACCGGTTCTGTTCGGAATCACTCTGCTGGTATTTGCTTTTTTGCATTTGATACCGGGAGACCCGGCAACTGTGCTTTTGGGAGAACGCGGAACTCCCGAACAGGTGGAAATGTTGAGAGCGAGATTAGGTTTGAATCAGCCTTTACCTTTGCAATATTTGGCTTTTTTATGGAGTTTGATTCGCTTGGATTTGGGAAATAGCATTATTAGCGGTATTCCGATAATTGATGAAATTATAAGTCGCTGGCCAGCTACTTTTGAACTGTCTGTGGCGGCGATGTTTGTAGCACTTTTTATCGGAATTCCGGCGGGGATCTTGGCTGCTGTTCGGAAAAATAGCTGGCTGGATAATCTCGCCATGAGTGGTTCGTTAATTGGCGTATCTTTACCAGTGTATTGGTTGGGATTGATGTTGATTTATTTGTTTGCTGTTTATCTGAAATGGCTGCCTCCTAGCGGGCGGATTAGTGTAGATTTGGGGTTTGGTTTTAAGTCGATTACGGGTGTTTATGTTTTGGATTCTTGGCTGATGTGGGATTTGGCGGCTTTGCGGGATGCGATCGCCCATTTAATCCTCCCAGCTTTGACTTTAGGAACTATTCCTCTGGCGATTATAGCTCGCATCACTCGTTCTGCGATGCTGGAAGTGCTTTCTCAAGATTACATCCGCACTGCGAGGGCTAAGGGATTGCCGGAATATTGGGTGATTTTGAAACACGCTTTGAAAAATGCGTTTTTGCCGATCGTCACAACTATCGGTTTACAGTTCGGCACTCTTTTAAGCGGCGCTATTCTGACTGAAACTATTTTCTCGTGGCCGGGAATTGGTTCTTGGATTTATAGCGGTATCCTGACGCGGGATTACCCCATTGTCCAAGGCGGAGTAATTTTTGTGTCTGTGACTTTTGTACTGATTAATCTGGCGGTTGATATTTCCTATGCTTTTTTCGATCCGAGAATTCAGTACCGTTAATTAAAAGGAAATCAGACAAGAAATGCTTGTTTAACATCCGGCCGCAGCAGGTAGTAAATGCTAGCCACTGCAAAACCTAGAGTTAAAAAATTGACTGCTGTGCCACCGCTGCCCAACATTTTGGCAATTTGCGCGAGGGTGGCGATGATATGGACAATTAACGTTCCCGTCCAAGCCCATTTTTTGAGTTGAAACAAACCCCAAGTTAAGAGTAAGGAGAGGAGGCCTAAAATAAAACTAATTCCAGCAAAAATTGCAATGAAGCTGCCGATAACAGTACCAACTTTTGCCCCGAATCCAACCGCACCGAGGCCGCCAAAAATGCCGGCAAAAAGTAAGATGAACAAGCCGTCAAGGAGGCTGAATACGCCGCTAATTAGCTGCAAGATTGCCAGAACTGTAACGCTTTGAGGACGATTCATTATTTTGATTTTCCATTTTTAACGAATTTGAAAAATATTTTAACCTGTTGCGGACACAGGGCGGATATGTATTCAGGACTTACGCACCGCTACCCGTGAAACCGAGTTTCTGCGCGGATTTTTCGCGGACAAACCTGTTATTTTTCACAGAAACCGGGTTTATGAGAGTAAGCGTCTTAATATTGTGTCGTTACGAGCTTAGCACTGGCCGATCCCGTTGCGATCGCTAACACGAGTCCGCAATGACCTAGTAACGGTCGATCGCCCCCTGCCATATCGGCCTTTGTTGCTGGTGAGAAGCGCGCTCCTCGATCCCAAAAACAATATTATCTGCTAAAATATATTTTAATTGGCCAGCAGCCGGGAGCGATTCTGTTTGGGATCACCTCTTTGGGCGGAAAAAACTTAACATTTTTTAATAACTTGCAAAGATTAGCTATAATTGTTTACAGGTGCTGGTTGGGGAACTTTTTATAAATCACCCGATCGGATGAGTCTGAAAGACGATGCCAAGCATCAGCAAAAATTTTACCTTTAAGGTAATCCTGAGATTAAATTAGGTGAGTCGGTATGATCGTTAGCCCTAAAAAGGAAACTGCTCAGGTCAAGGTGGAAGATACTCAGACAGCAGACACCAAGGCCGCAGAGACCAAAATTGCAGATAAAAAAACCGCCCAAAAGCAGTCTCCGAAGAAACCCGCGCGCAAACCGCAGCGGTGGGCGATTGGGTTGGTGGCAGCCGGGTTGCTAGCTGTACCGACCACTATCTATATAGCAAAAAGTCGATCGCAGCCGAAAGTAGATGCGATCGCCACTATGACAGTGCCGGTGGAAGCGCAAAACCTCACGGTGCGGATCACATCGAGCGGCACGGTGCAGCCCGTACAGCGCGTGAATCTCAGCCCCAAAGGCTCCGGCCGGATCGCAGAATTATTTGTCGAACAGGGCGATAAAGTCGAAGCAGGACAGATTGTTGCCCGCATGGAAAGCCGCGATGTAGAAGCTCAACTAGCTCAAGCTCAAGCCCGCGAAGCTAGCATTCGGGCAAAACTCGCCAAAATCGAAGCCGGGAATCGATCGGAAGATATTGCCAGCGCCCGAGCGCGCTTAGATCAAGCCGAGGCCAGTCTCGCGCAAGTCCAAGCCGGCAGCCGCGTAGAAGAAGTTGCAGGAGCCAGAGCCCGCTTGCAGCAAACTCAAGCAGGCTTGCAGCGACTGCGAGCCGGCAGCCGCGTAGAAGAAGTAAACCAAGGGCGAGCTCGTTTAGCCCAAGCTCAAGCTCGTTTAGCAGATGCTCAAACCGGCAGTGTCAAACAAGAAATTGCCCAAGCACAAACGCAAATTGAATCGAGTAAAGCCCAAGCCGAACTAACCGCTCAACGGGTAGAACGCAATCGACCGTTAGTGGAAGAAGGTGCTCTTGCTAAAGATAAACTGGATGAATTAATTAAAGAAAATCGTACAGCCCAAGCTAAATTAACAGAATCTCAAAGACGCCTGCAACAACTACAAGAAAGTCGGGAGTCGCAAATTAAGCAACTGCAAGCTGCTGTGCAAGTCGAGCAGCAAGCATTGAACCAATTGCAAAATGGCACGCGATCGGAAGAAATTACCAGAGCCGAAGCAGAAGTTGCCGAAGCTAAAAGCAAATTAGCGCAGCTAGAAAACGGCAACCGTCCAGAAGAAATCGCCAAAGCCGAAGCAGCAGTTGCTGAAGCAAAAAGCCAATTTGCCGCACAAGAAAACGGTTCTCGCCCGGAAGAAATTGCTCAAGCTCAAGCTGAATTAGCCGAAGCTCAAGCTCAAGTCCGCTTTCAAGAAGTGCAGTTAGAGGATACGAAAGTTCGCGCTCCTTTTGCTGGAATTATTACCCAAAGATACGCCATTCAAGGAGCTTTTGTAACTCCGGCAACTTCGGCATCGGAAGCGACTTCGGCAACTTCGACATCGATTGTCGCTTTGGCTAGAGATGTGGAAGTTTTGGCGAAAGTGCCGGAAGCAGATATCAGTCAAATTAAACCGGGTCAAATAGTTGAAATTGTGGCTGATGCTTATCCCGATAAAGTGTTTAAAGGCCGCGTTAAATTGATTGCGCCGGAAGCTGTTAAGGAACGAGATGTGACTTTGTTTCAAGTGCGCGTAGCCCTTGATACGGGCAAGGATTTCTTGCAATCGGGGATGAACGTAGATTTGAGATTTGTTGGTCAAAAGTTGAGCAATGCTTTAGTTGTGCCGACGGTGGCAATTGTGACTAATAAAGGTCAAACGGGTGTGCTGGTTCCTGATGAGAAACAGCAGCCGAAGTTTCAAGCTGTGACGGTTGGATCGACTATTGGTAACAAGATTCAGATTTTGGAGGGTGCGAAGGCGGGCGATCGCGTTTTTATCGAACTTCCTCAAGGTAAAAAGCTGGAGGATATTATCAAGAATCAAAAGTAGGGCATGGGGAATAGGGCATGGGGCCTTATTTCTCTCATCGCTCTAGGGTGTTTTCCAACTCGGAGATCCCCCCTAACCCCCCTTAAGAAGGGGGGAACAAGAGCAGTCAAAGTCCCTCTTAACAAGGGGAGGACAAGACTATTCAAAGTCCCCCTTATTAAGGGGGATTTAGGGGGATCGAGACTCGACTACAAGCGAGATTTATTATGGGTTTAAATATTAAGTTGACACCAATAATCCCAATCCAAAATCTAAAATCTAAAATCTAAAATCTAAAATCGAATTATGGATATTGTTGAAAGCGTCAAAATGGCTGTCACAACTTTGATGGCAAACAAGCTTCGCAGCAGCTTGACGATGTTAGGAATTATCATCGGCAATGCTTCGGTAATTTCTATGATCGGTATCGGCGAAGGAGCTCAAACATTTATCGAGGGACAAGTTAACTCTCTGGGTTCAAACTTGCTATTTATTATTCCCGGAAGTCCTGAAGCCCAAAGCCGCCCGGTGATTCCGCCACAGACTTTAGTAGTGGAAGATGCAGAGGCGATCGCATCTCAAGTTGCTTCTGTCCAAGAAGTCGCACCAACTCTCAACGACAGTCAACTCGTTACCTACCGCAACAAAAATGTCTCATCTTCCATTGTCGGAACTACCCCAGAATTTCTGACAGTCAGAAGCTTTGATGTTGGTCAAGGTCGATTTTTAAACAAATTAGATTTAGAAAGACAAGAAAATGTGGTTGCTTTAGGTTCAGAAGCAGCAGAACAATTATTTGGCAATACACAGCCAGTTGGTCAATACATTCGCATCAAAAACTCGACTTTTCAAGTGATTGGAGTCATGCAGGCAAAGGGTTCTAGTTTTGGCGACAATCAAGATATGAATGTTTATTTGCCTCTGACAACAATGGCAAATCGAATCGTTGGTCGCTCGTCTCCCTACGGTACAAAAGTAACATTTATTTCGGTTTCCATTAAAGATGAAACTATGATGCAAGCTGCCCAATTTCAAATAGAAAATCTGCTCAGGTTGCGTCACAAAATTACTAAGGAGGATGATTTTACTGTTCGCAACCAGAAAGATTTAATGAATACTTTGGGCAGCATTACTGGTGCTTTGACGTTGATGTTGGCTTTTGTGGCGGCAATTTCGCTGTTTGTCGGCGGCATCGGGATTATGAATATCATGCTGGTTTCTGTTACCGAACGCACGAAGGAAATTGGGCTGAGAAAGGCGATCGGAGCTTCTCAGCAAGATATCCTGATTCAGTTTATGATAGAGTCTGTGATTTTGTCAGCGGCAGGCGGGGCGATAGGCACTGGATTCGGTATCGGCGGCGTGCTTTTAGTAGCTGCTTTTACTCCCCTGCAAGCTAGTGTTTCCCCAGTGGCGATCGCACTTGCTGTTGGTGTTTCCGGCAGTATCGGCTTATTTTTCGGCATCGTACCGGCAAAACAAGCTGCTAAATTAGACCCGATTGTGGCATTGAGAAGTGCTTAATTAGTTTGTTGACGGTTGACTGTTGACTGTTGACTGTTCACGGTTGACTGTTGACTGTTGACTGTTGACTGTTCACGGTTGACTGTTGACTGTTGACTGTTGACTGTTGACTGTTGACTGTTGACTGTTGACTGTTCACGGTTGACTGTTCACGGTTGACTGTTGACTGTTCACGGTTGACTGTTGACTGTTCACTGTTATAAAAATAACTCATAACTAATAACTCATAACAAATTATGAACTTTATTGAAAGCGTCAAAATGGCAGGTCAAACACTGCTAGCTAACAAAACTCGTAGCAGTTTAACAATGATCGGCATGATTGTCGGCAACGCCTCAGTAATTGCGATGATTGGAATTGGAGAAGGAGCTCAAAAATTTGTAGCAGGACAAGTGCAATCCCTCGGTACAAATGTATTAATCGTGAGGCCTGGAGTACCGAATGCGAGGCGAAGTTCTCTCACAAATGTGCCTCAAACTCTCGTACTGCCAGATGCAAAGGCGATCGCAACTCAAGTCCCCTCCGTTCAAGGCGTGTCAGCCGAACTTAATAGTTCAGAGATTGTTCGCTACAGCAACAAAAATGTTTCGGCTCTAATTTTTGGCACGATTCCTGATTTTCTAGAAGTCAGAAGCTTTGAAATGGCAAAAGGGCGGTTTTTGACCGAACTTGATGTTAAGCAAAGTAACCAAGTTGTGGTTCTCGGTTCAGAATTAGCGGAGAAACTTTTTGGCAATACAAATCCGTTGGGCGAACAGATACGTATCCAAAATGTCAGCCTCAAAGTAATTGGAGTATTGGCGCCCAAAGGCACATCTTTTGGTACGAATTTTGACAATTCTGCCGCAGTGCCGATCGCCACAATGGCCAATCGCATAGTCGGGCGCAAATCTCCCTACGGTTTGGCTGTCACGTCGATATTTATTTCGATTAAAGATGAATCGCAAATGGACGCAGCGCAATTTCAGGTGGAAAACCTGCTGAGACTGCGGCACAAAATTACTACCGAAGATGATTTTACTGTCAGAAATCAGAAAGATTTAATGGCAAGAATGGGGGCAATTTCCGGCGCTCTAACTATTATGTTAACTGCCGTTGCCAGCATTTCCCTATTAGTCGGCGGCATTGGGATTATGAACATTATGCTTGTGTCTGTCAGCGAACGCACTCAGGAAATCGGGCTCAGAAAGGCGATCGGGGCTTCCCAACACGATATCTTGTTTCAATTCATTATCGAAGCTGTAATTTTGTCGGCTGCCGGAGGGATAGTCGGTACTTGCGTAGGTGTCGGCGGTATCTTGCTTGTAAGTAATTTCACGCCCTTGCAAGCTGGAATATCACCCGTGGCGATCGCCCTTGCTGTCAGTGTATCCGGTGCAGTTGGCCTCTTTTTCGGCGTTGTCCCCGCCCGCCAAGCGGCAAAACTCGACCCGATCGCAGCTTTGAGAAGTGCTTAATCAATATATAATTACTCAGTTACACAATCCGCACCTTTTATGAAGGTAAAAATTATATGGCTCTAAATATTAAAAAAACTGTTTTTTATAAACAATTAACAACCTTGCAGTATCTAATGCAGTTTTAATGTCTGTATTTTTACGCAGATTCAAAGCGCAAAACTTCATAAAAAGACCGTTAAATATTAAAGATTCAATAAAGCTGGGTTGTGGTGTTTACATCCCCACCAGAAAGTTTAATACTATTAAATCAGGGGTAAACACACCTAAGCATCTACAGACGGTACGAAACCTTTGCGCTTTAATCAAAATATCCAATAAATAAACATGGCATCCCTCCCCCCAACTCCTAACTTTGACTATCTCGAAGGAACCACCCAACCAGACAGATTTAACGCCTTGGATGGCAACGACATAATTTATGCCAACAGCGGAGACGACTATCTCGAAGGCGATGTCGGTAAAGACAAAATCTGCGGCGACCAAGGCAACGATACGATTGTTGGCGGAGATGACGACGACATCCTCTGGGGAGGCAAAGGCAGCGACCTAATTAGTGGCGATTCCGGCAACGATATCATCTACGCGGGCGCAGGTAGCGATACCGTGAGCGGCGGCACAGGCGATGATATATTTGCCATTGCTAAAGGCAGCGGTGGCCCAACTGTAGCTACAGCCGACTACATCGCCGACTTCGGCAACGGCAATGACAAAATTCGATTGCTAGACGGCCTCAGCTTTGAAGATTTAAACATTCAACAAGGCACCGGCGCCAACAGCAACAGCACCGTAATTCAAGACAAACTCACAGGCGAGTATTTAGTAGTATTGCCGGGAGTCAACAGCAACACAATCAACCGCGACCAATTCACAAATCAGCTATCGGGAAACCCTGTCATTGAGTGGAACGGAGTCATGCTGAATGCAGTGCGGACAGCCAGCACCGCGCCTCCCCTCGCCTCCCGCAACATGGCAATGGTTCACGCAGCCATTTACGATGCTGTTAACTCCATCAGCAAAAAATACACCCCTTACCTCGTGGAAATAGACCCACCCGCAGGTACATCAGCAGAAGCAGCCACCGCCGCGGCCGCCCACCGCGTATTAGTCAACCTCTACCCAGCACAAGCAGTCACATTTGACGAAGCATACGCATCGTCTCTAGCTAAAATTACCGATGGCAAAGCCAAACAAGACGGGATTGCCCTCGGACAGCAAGTTGCTGACCAAATTATCAGTTCGCGGAGTACAGACGGCATCACGAAAGTAGTGCAGTACACCCCCTCAACCAACCCCGGTAGTTGGGTGCCGACTCCCCCCGCCCTTGCCGCCGCGCTGGCGCCACAGTGGGCCACAGTTACTCCCTTTGCGATGACTAGCGGTTCTCAGTTCCGCTCGGCCGGCCCGCCCGCCCTTGACAGCGCCAAGTACGCAGAGGAAGTTAACTACGTCCAAGAAATCGGCAAAACTGACAGCCTCACGCGCACCCCAGACCAAACAGTCATCGCCAAATTCTGGGCCAACGGCGCTGGGACGTTTACGCCTCCGGGTCACTGGAACCAAATCGCCGAAGAAACAGCGACTCTCACGGGTCAATCCTTAGAAGATAGCGCCCGCTTGTTCGCCCTGCTGAATATTGCTCTGGCCGATGCAGCTATTAGCTGCTGGGATACCAAGTACCAGTACAATTTATGGCGGCCGGTGATAGCTATCAGCCAAGCTGACACAGACAACAATCCCGAAACGACAGCCGACCCCCTGTGGACTCCGCTGCTAACTACTCCGCCGTTCCCTGAGTACACGTCGGGCCACAGTACCTTTAGCGGTGCTGCTGATCCTGTTATGAGTTCTGTATTTGGTTCGGATTACGGCTTTGCAGATCGGGGAGACAGGACTATTAACACTTTGCGAACCTTTGAAAACTTCAGCGAAGCGGCCGATGAATCGGGCATGAGTCGCATTTACGGAGGCATTCATTTCATGAGTGCTAACGTAAATGGTTTGAGTGCGGGTAGAAATGTGGGGAACTATGTTGTCCAGAATTTCTTAAAGGCTTAGGAAAGTCGGGGCGGGTTTACGAGATTATTGGTTTGAGCTTACATCTTTCACCATTTTCAAAAACTGGCAAGATGCCCATTCCACAAGAAATTAACTCTTTGTGGAACAGGCATCTTGCCTGTTGCTAATTATTCCAGCAATTCTACAGTGCCGAGATATCCGTCTACTCGCACTTTTTGACCGTCTCGCAAGCGAGTTGTAGCTTCAGCAATATTCATAACTGCGGGAATTTTGTACTCGCGAGCGATTATTGCTCCGTGAGATAGTTGGCCGCCAACTTCGGCGATAATTGCTGTTGCTCCTAATAGCAGCGGTGCCCAACCTGCATCGGTGTAAGGAACTACTGCGATCGCATTTTCTCCTAAATCTATGCTCGCGGTGTGGCAAATCTTGACAAAGCCTTCGACACGACCAATACTTGCTGGAATTCCCTGGATGATATTAGTTCCCGATGTTGCAAGTTCGATCGCCCTTGTCTGAGAATTGGGCAGCAAATTCCCGTAGACTACAGGGGGAATCGGGCGATCGCGATCGGCTAACAGGCGATCGCGCCTTTCCCTAATTGTATCCTTAAACGAAACACTCGCACCGCTGCGAATCCACTGCTGAATTTCCCCAAATTCCAGATAAAAAATATCCCCGCTTTCCTGAAACACCTGCATTGCCAATCCGCAAGCTTCAATCTCCAAGAAAGTCCAGCGTAGATGAGCCAACAACCGCGCGTAAATTTCGCTAATTTCGTTTTTGACGATCGCTCTTTTCTGACATTTATCTAGTCGCCACTTCTGCGAAAAAGTCAACCCTAATTTCCGCTTTTCGACTAAATTAGTTTCGGCTTTTTGAGCCATAGTTATTAGCAACTTTTGATAAATTTCCGGTTGTTCTCGCCAAGTAGGAACAGCAATATCAGTTCCCACTTCGCTCAAATATCCGTAAATATCAAGCCACTTTTCAAAGTCTGCTTGTAAAACCGGAGTTTCAGTAAAAAATTGTGCTAACTGTGCGGTTGAACCAGTTTCGTCAGACTGCGAAACAGCAGCTTGCCGCAATTTCTGAGCCAACTGCTGTAAAGCTCGCACCGAAGCAATTTCAGGAGCGCTATCATTGTCCAGCCAGTCATCATCAACGCGAAAAATTGCCTTGCGAATGGCCAGCCCGATCGGCCCTAATATATTGTAGTAAGTAATCGGTTTCAGCCACTCCTGAATTTTTTCAGATTTATCCAACAACTCCGACAAATACTGATAATTAGGATTTCCCAATTCCTCTCCATCTTCCCTCAAAATCCATCCGTTACATCCGTTACAGAATCCGTTGCCGAACTTCCCTCTTCCTTCTTCCTTCTCCAGACTTTGCAGTGCCGGGAGGAAAATAGAAGTACGATCGCCCTTAAATTCTGCATTCAGCGCCCTCTCTCGCTGCACCAGACGCCACAAACCGGGCAAAGAAGGCAAAATCTTCCCCAAAGGCGGCTTGCCCATTTTTTGCCCTCTGAGCAAAAATTCCAAACCCTGCTCCGGCAATCCCATCATCCGAAAAATTTCGCCCAACAAAGTCGCATTAAAATAGGCGTGAGAACCGAGCAAAGTTGCCGTTTCATTAAAGTTTAAATTGCTGGCGCGATCGCCCAAAACTACCTTAAATATCTCTCCCCAAACCCCGCAAGTCAGTGGCCGATTAATCGACCAAGTTAGGGGGCGAATTGCACCTGGAATCACTTCTGCTGCAATAGTCCGCGTCCAAAACGGCTGCAAATTTGTAATCGGGCGGCTTTGCAAAATCCAAACTTTTTCCCCGTCCCAACTCCACTCAATATCCTGCGGTATTCCGTGAAAAAAAGCTTCGATGGCTTGCGCTTGTTTGAGTAATTCTGCTATAATTTGTTTATCAAGAATTGAATTAGTTTCAAGTGCGCTTAATTGTTTTTCTAAAATTTCAGGTGCCCTAAAATCAACTTCCAAATGAACCGGAGTAACTTGTCCGCCGACAACAGATTCAGCACCTCCCGGCAGAGCTTCAATAATAATTTGGGAACCGCCATCTAAAGGATTGCGGCTGAACATAACTCCGGCAATTTTGCCTTCAATATAAGGCTGAATTAAGACAGCCATTTGAGTATCGGGGAGTTGTCGCTGGCGGCGGTAAGCCATAGCTTCGGAAGTCCAATAAGACTGGCGGCAGCGATTAATTGCATCAAGCAATTCTGCTTCAGTGAAAACAGGGCCAATAGTTTGATATTGTCCGGCGGCGGAACTGGTATCGCCATCTTCTCCCGCAGCAGAAGAACGGACAATTATGCTGCTGGTAATTTTTGCTTTGATGTTTTGAATTACAGAATTACTGCTGGAAAGTCGATTGCTCTTTTCCTCATTCCTTCTGCCTTCTTTATTCTTTATGACATCCGTTACATTCGTTACAGAATCCGTTGCCGAACTTCCTTCTTCCTTCGATGGCAATATAAAACCAGCAGGTACGTTAAAACCGGCGCGTTTCAGTTGAGACAATTTAGCAGCTTTATCGCCGCAAATTGCAGCATCTAAGGAGTCATCTAGAGAAAACAATTGTTCTGATTTAGATAAAGCCATATCATCACCCTGACGGATATTAATCGCTGCTAACAACAAAGCTAATCCTGTTGCTGCTAAAAATTCGGGCATTGATTGTCGCCACACCCAAACCCAAATTGGGGTACACAGACACCCGCAACGGGAAGCAAAGAGTCTCGCCCGATCGCCCTCCCCCCACCACCGCTGTGCCAAACCCCACACCAGCAGCCCCCAAATGCCCGATGAAACAGCCATCGGCGGCGAAAATACCAAAAGACCCCAAACAGCGTTGGTCACGCCTCCACCTCGGGCGATCGCATATCTGCCTGCAACTAGAGGAATTAACAGGGCGATCGCGATCGCAGGTGCATCCGGGAAGGAAAATCGCCCTGCCAAAACCGGTACAATACCCCTGGCAATTTCCGCCAACACTGCAGCAATTCCCGCTGATTTCCCCCCGTGAATGAAAGCTGCCGACACGCCCACATTCCCCGTGCCCAGCGCCCTCAAATCTCGGCGGCTAAACACTCGCACCGCACATCCCGTTAGCGGTAAAGCACCCAGGCTGAAACTAGCAGCCAACAGCAATGCTATTGTCCCCAACGGCATAAAATCAGCTCTCCTATTTTCAACCTCTAACCATTATGACCTCAATTCTGTTTTTTTTTCAGTCTTCAGATATATCTATAAAACGCCATCAGCACTTAAGATCATAAAAAAGTAGAGTAGATCAGGATTTAACTATCATGACAGATATCAGCTTGACGACTCCAATAGCAGTTCTTGTTGCTGGCTTTATTGCCGCAGTTACGATCGGCTCGATCGCCTGGTACAACTCCAAGCGCCCCCCCGGTTGGGAATCCAAAGAACGCCCTGATTTTGTACCGAAAGTTGACAAAGACGATTTGATTGCTGATGTTTCTGAGTCAAAGAAAAAATAGAACCAAGCTGTTTGAGATCGGAAAAAGCTTTGAGAGGAAGAGGAATTACCCTTGCATATCTATCTGGTAGGGTGCGCCTCGGCGCGCCTTACGCTATGTAGAAAGGCTTTGAGTGAAGAGTTTTAATTGACCGAAATCACTAATGTCAATAAAGGGAGTTCTCATCCCGCGCTCGAACCCTTTATTGACCTTGATGCAAGAGATCATTAGATAGATTGAATCATAGAAATTTCGACGTTGACTACAGCTTTAGAGTTCTCAGGAGATTCAGCCTCTTTTGGGAGGCGGCATTTGAGACATCTCACCACCTATTCGTAAATTTGGCTGCTAAGGTGATCGCCCCGACGACCATTTCCAGTTTAATGTCATAAGTTTATTTTTTCGAGGTATGGGCGATCGCTCTAAACCAATGCGGCTGCTTGAGGCTGTGACTTTTTTTCTACACCTAATTCCGTCCGCTTTACAACCAACAACGTAATATCATCAAACACTTTTTGAGTGCCAATATGTCGCCGTAAATCGTCAATCACCGCTTGCTTAATTTCTTGTGCCGATAAATGCCAGTTTTGGCTAATGACTTCACACATCTGCTCAACGCCATACTGTTTTTTGTTAATGTCTTTTGCTTCGGGAATACCATCAGTATATAGCACTATACCATCGCCTAGCTGTAGCTCCATTGAAATGTGACTGATGAACTCAGCAATGTGGCTCTCCTGACTTTATGGTGTATAATGTAACAAACAATACATTTACTGTCATGGATTTTTATTTGGACTATATATTAGACTTGCCTGGAGTGAAGGTTGAAAGTTGTACTCAAATTGAGGGAAAAATTTTATTAGGACTGAGAATTGTAGGAGAAGGTATGGTTTGTCATCATTGTCAAAATTATACCGAAAAACTGCATCAGAATCGACCAATCTTAGTAAGAGATTTACCAGTATTTGGTCGTCCTGTGTATTTAAAAATCCCACGACGGCAGTTTTACTGTCCTAATTGCCAACGTTATCCCACAGAAAAAATAAATTTTTTGGACATTAAAAGACGGCATACTCAACGATACGAACAAAATATTTATGAGCGTGTCAAACAATCGAGTATGGAGCAAATTGGACGAGAAGAAGAACTAAGTTATGACGAAATAAAAGGAATATTTGATCAGGTAAACAAAATCCAAAAAAAAACAAGTTGGGAACAGGTTAAACGAATTTCTCTGGACGAGATAAGTATGCGGAAAGGTCAAGGAAATTTTGTGACTGTTGTTAGTGACATTTCCCAAGGTAATTTAATTGAAATGATTGATTCTCATCGCTCCGAAGAAATCATTGAAGTCCTGATGGCACAAGCAATTGAGGTTCGAGAACAAGTTGAGGAAGTGAGTGTTGATATGTGGGGAGGATTCCCTAAAGTTATCAAAAAAGTATTTCCAAACGCCCAAGTTATTATCGCTCGTTTTCATGTAATGAAAGTAGTTAATAAAGACTTAAATAAATTACGTAGAGCAGCCGGAATAACAGATAGGCAAAGTAAATATTTATTGTTAAGTAATCGAGTAAATTTAAATCCAGAGCAGATTGATAAATTAGAATTGACACTAGGTAAATCAGAATGCTTGAGAATTGCGTATGAGATGAAAGAAAAATTTAGAGAAATATATGAAACTAATTTGACTGTCAAAAAAGGGCAGGAAAAAATCAAACAATGGCTAAATCATGCACAAGTATTTTTCAGAGAATCTGCATCAACAATTAAAAATCATTTTGAGGGTATTTGCAATTACTTTCTTAATCGCACAACAAGTGGAGTCATGGAAGGAATCAACAATCGAATCAAGTTGATAATGAGGCAAGGATATGGCTTTTCTAATTTTAATAACTTTAGAAATCGCGTGTTAGCTTGCTTCTCTCATTAGATAAAATTATAACCATAAGTTCAGGAGAGCCATAATTTCTACGCCGCTGTTGTCTGATCCAATGCGGCTCACAAAAGAGCGGTCAATCTTTAAGGTATCAATGGGAAACTCGTGTAAGCGGCTTAAAGAAGAGTAGCCCGTACCAAAGTCATCGATACACAACAGAATACCTAGAGCTTTTAGCTGCTTCAACATCTTTTCTTCCCTGGATACTGTTTCCAAAATGCAACTTTCAGTAATCTCTAGTTTGAGACGGTAGCTTGGAAAGCCAGTCTGCTGCAAAATCTCCTCAATTCGATTGAGTAGGTTTGCTTGCTTGAGCTGCACGGGGGAAAGATTGACATTAATCGCCAAGGGAGGTGTTTGGGGAAACTGTTGCTGCCAAATACTAATCTGGTGACAAGCTTCCTGCAAAACCCACAACCCCAGTTCATTGATCAAACCAGTTTCTTCAGCCACAGGGATAAACTCGGCAGGCGGGTAGAGGATGCCAGATGGGTGATGCCAGCGCACCAAAGCTTCAAAGCCACTCAGTTGCCCCGTAGAAAGCGAGACAATTGGCTGGTAGTGAACGCAAAATTCTTGTAGCGCGATCGCCCTTCTCAAGTCGTTCTCCAACTGCAAGCGCGTCATCGCCACAGTTTGCATAGCTGGAGCGAAAATTTCGTAACGCCCTCTACCTTGAGCTTTAGCATAATACATAGCGATATCCGCATCTCTGAGCACGTCTTCTGGGCGCTCGTAACCCATTGTGCTAACGATAATTCCAATGCTGATCTCGGTAAATACTTCATAATCATTCAAATTAAACGGCTGTCTTAATTGATTTTGGATGCGTTCAGCCACCCTGTTTGGTTCATCAATATCTTTAATATCTTCCAGCAATATCACAAATTCATCTCCTCCAAACCGCGCAACTGCATCTGTATGGCGTAAACAAACTTGCAGTTTACGAGCAATGCTTTTTAGTAATTCA